>Ga0207710_10000050_pt1 | contig 186453 bp, 181 predicted proteins | sample KBSS24metaG_FD_184400 | JGI IMG/M metagenome (GOLD analysis project Ga0207710, IMG submission 184400) | Switchgrass rhizosphere microbial communities from Kellogg Biological Station, Michigan, USA - KBS S2-4 metaG (SPAdes) (version 2) | ecosystem: Host-associated > Plants > Roots >...
CCAAAGGAGATGTGTCTGGGACGCGGCGCATCCAGGTCCACGGCGCCTCCGCGTTCGTGCTCACGCGGATCGCGGTTCGCCATCGCCAACGGTAACTCGATGACTTCGCCCTTCTTGATGGGGCAACCATGAAACACTGTGTCTCTGGTGGCCTTTCGTCCCGTTTGCACAATCGGGTGGGCACGCAAGAACTCTTCGACCGCCGTCGGAATGAGCGACGGATCTGCAGCGATCCGCTTGCGGTCCGCTTCGTGGGTGGCGAGGTGCAGGAAAGAATACGACAACTGCGACGCGACGGTGTCCAGTCCGGCCATGAACAGCAACAGCATGCAGGACAACAGATCTGCGTCGGAAGGCGATTCACCGTCGATTTGCCAGCCAATGGCATGGCTGACGATGTCGTCGGCACGCTTGCTCGGGTCCTCCCGCTTCTCGGCGATGAGCTCGGAGAAGTAGGCGACCACCTCCATCATCGTCGCGGTCGCGATCGCGTGGTCAGGATCGCTGTCCTCGGTCACGTGCATAATCTTGGCTTCCCATCTCATGAAGTCAGGAAGCTTGTCGATGGGAAGCCCCATGATCTGCAGGAAGATGGTCGTGGGAAACACCGCTGCGAAGTCGCGGTAGAAATCACACGAACCGCTGGCACGGAACCTGTTGATCAGATCCCTGGCGAAGGTGCGCTGCTCATCTTCCAGACTGCGTACCCGGCCAGGGGAGAAGTAGAGGCCGAGCAGATGGCGCCACTTGCTGTGTTCGGGCGGGTCGATCATCATCGGGATCCATTTGTACGGCGGGTTCGGTTCCAGCGGTGTCACCGAACTGTTCGAGAACAGCTCCGGATCCTGAAGCGCCTCCAAGATCGCATCATGATCGGTGAAGACCCAGTAGCCGTGCTTCTCGTTGGAGCGAAAGAACGGGCGTATTTCCCGTTGAATCTCGTCGAGGCGCTTGAAGTTTGAGCCGGCGGGCTCGGGGCCGCGCACGTACTTGTAGTCGAGTGCGGGGCATTCGCGCTGGTCGGTCTCTGTCATCTCTCTGCCTGTCGTCCTTCCGCGCCGGGATGGCCGACGCGGTATTCTCCAGACCGCACTTCGCCAATGTAGTGAACTAGGTTACATATCTGTTCGCGGAAGGCAAGAGCCGAGCGCGCATCGCCAAGGGGCAGCACCGATCACCGCACGTTCAGAGGAAGGTCGGGATTCGATTGCCACCGGCGTCCCTGAACTCGCCGCATTTCGCTACGGAATGCACCACTCCGCTACCTGACCGTCTCGGTCAAGAGGTTTCTGTCCGGCCGAGCGGTGGACGAAGCAGCGTCTGATAGACTCATCTAACCTAGTCATCTATGTGGTGCGATAGGGCCTGAAGACCACTCGGAGGATGCATGCGGGTGCGGCTAGACAAGGCGAAGTGCGCAGGCCATGCACAGTGTTACGCCGTCGATGCGCGTCTCTTTCCCATTGACGATATGGGCTATTCGACCGTTACGGTCTTCGAGATTCAACCCGGGGACGAGAAGACAGCTCGCAGTGGGGTCGCCGCCTGTCCCGAACGCGCCCTATTTCTAGAGGGCGACGAAACCCATTCAAGGTAGACCTACCCGTCACGATTCTCGTGACCTCAACTAAGGAGCATCTGTTGGAGTCCCCGAACGCCGACCGGCCGACCGAGGAAGCTCTGAACGCATTTCGCGCCGGTGTGCGTCGGTTCATCGAGCAGTTCGCTCCGCAGATTCCGCCTCGCGCTGGAATTCGAAGCGCAGAAAGCGCTTCAGAGCTCGCGCAGCTAAAGGAATGGACCGGCCGTCTCTACGAAGCGGGGTACGCAGGCGCCGACTGGCCTGTCGAATACGGCGGACGTCGCGATCGTACCGCCGAACACGCAATCATCGTCGGCGAGGAATTGGCTCGTGCACGAGTGAGCGGAGTGCAGGGCCCGGCTGCCCTGGCCGCGCGCGCGTTGATTGACTATGGCACCGACCAGCAACGTCGTAGACACCTACCGAGCATCAGGTCGGGTAGTGAAATGTGGTGTCAGCTGTTCAGCGAGCCTGAGGCCGGCAGTGACTTGGCCTCGCTACGGACCAAGGCAGCGCGCGATGGTGACAGCTATGTGATCAACGGTCAGAAGGTGTGGACGACCGATGGGCACTGGGCATCGTATGGTTACCTGCTGGCGCGCACTGATTCTGATGTCCCAAAGCACAAGGGCATCAGCGCCTTTCTCTTAGATATGGCTCTGCCCGGGGTGAGCGTACGACCATTGCGCGAACTCACCGGCACCAGTGACTTCAACGAGGTCTTCTTCGATAACGTGAGAATTCCGGCCGCAGCAATGATAGGAGCGCCGGGGCAGGGTTGGGCGATCGCCAATGCCAGCCTCGCGCACGAGCGAAGCGACGTCGGTGCCATCGTGGTGAAATTGCGACTTGGAATCGACGCACTGCTGGACTTGGCTCGCGAGATACAGATTGACGGCGTCCCCGCACTGGAAACCAGCCTGGTGCGCGACCGTATAGGTCAACTCATTGCCGAAGTGGAGGCGCTCTCGGCGCTGACATCGGTACAGATAAACCGGTGGCTGCGCGGCGATGAACGGCCCGACGACGCGCCGATGGCTAAACTGATGTTCAGCGAGCTCAATCTTGAGATTGCGCGCTATGCCGTCGAATTGGCCGGAGAATCAGGTGTCCTCGTCGAAGGTGATGCGCGGGCGCATGCAGACGGCCGTTGGCAGGACGAATGGCTCTATGCCCCCGCCTTCACCATCGCGGGCGGAAGTTCTGAGATCATGCGAAACATCATCGCCGAGCGCGGATTACGATTGCCGCGAGTCAGTCGCTAGCGGTATCCAATCTCGGTTCTCGCGCGCAGTGCTGTCCGAGCCGCGGCATCGTCGGCGTTGTCGTTCACGCCAAATGCCGCAGCAGCAAACCGTTGAGAGCCTCTCTCGTTTCGTCGGGGATGGGCACGGGACCGTCGTCCCCGACGAGGACCAGAACGGTGTCACAAATGCTTATGCATTGGTCTTCGACGAATAGCGCAGATGACCCTACGAATGAGGTATTTCCGACTCGGCCGACGCCCACGCCTACGTGAATGTTCGCTGGCCAGTGAGCTTCGGCCAGAAAGTGAACGACGTTCTGAGACGACACGATTCGCAGCGATCGCCGCTTGGTCTCGTAGGCGTCCGGCATCACACGGCGGTTGAGGACCGCCCGGGCATTCTCGTGCAGTGCTTCCAGCGAGAGATTGTTCAGATGTCCGTTGACGTCCATGTCGGCGTAACGGGCCTGGTTCGTGTCGACAATCGGGTAAAGCTCCAGGCGGGATCGATGGGGGTGCGGCCGTGGCGTGGTAGCCACGAGCGGGGGGTTGGATGGCTGGGCGTGGCTCATTACGGCGTTGTCTCTCCTTGAGTGCGGGGCCCAAGGCCATCCGAAGGTGGGTATGTGCGGAGCGTGCAAATAGCTAATCCATAGATTAGTTAGAAGGGTCAATCCGGCGATCCACCGCCCGCTTCGTTCAGTCGCTGGCAGGCAAGGGTGCGGCTTGTTTGAGCTGCAGTGGGGTCGAGCCGATCGAGAGAGTGCCGACGCCCGCCTTCGTGACGAGAACCCCTGCGCCACTTTCATTGACGTAGCGTTTGCCCATCACGTTCCCGTCGGCCAGTGCCGGATCCGGTGATCCGGTTCCCGAGGGCCGCCGATGGGAACCATTGGCGCCCCGCCGGCCTGCAAGTCGTTGCGGCTGTCGGTCGAACCCCAGCGTTAGCGCAGTGGGTTTCACCGACCCCGCTGCTTCGGCATCCGGACGATCTGCTCCTGGACGCCCAGACCGTCCTCCACCGAACCGCGTCGGACCGGGGCAAAGGCGACGACGACATCGCATTGGTGGAGCGTGTGTTCGCCGAGGCGTAATGACCATCGACCCTGGGGCGGTGACGGATCTGCGTACGCTCGGACCTCGACACCTGGAGGGAGATCATGAGTGGCGACGCTACGGCCTTCGTAACGTGGGTGGCGCGGCAGATGAGTGCCCGGCGAGAGGAGTTCGTCGCGGGACTGGTGTTGACCACACGATCGGAGATCCACTCGCTGGACCACGATGCGCGGATGGTGGACCTACTGCACGCGAGCATCACCGAGAACGTCATCGCCGCCATCCACTTCCTGGAACACGGCGGAGTTGAAACCGAAGCGGAGGCACCGAGTGCCGCCGTGGCGTACGCACGGGCCTTGGCGCAACGAGATGTCGCACTCTCGGCGTTGATCCGCGCCTACCGCATCGGCCACGGGCGCTTCATCGACGAGGCCATGGCCCTGCTGGAAACGCGAGCGTCGCCAGAGCAGTCGCTGCCGGCCGCGCGCGAGCTGGTTCATCGTGCGGCCGCCTGGATCGACCAGGTGTGCGATCAGGTGGGATTGGCCTACGAGCAAGAGCGTGACCGATGGGTCAGCAGTCGCAGCGGGCTGCGCCAGCATTGGGTCAACGAGGTGTTGAGCAGCGCGACCGTCGACATCGGCAAAGTAGAGGAGGCGTTGAACTACCGTCTGAACGACCACCACGTTGCCGCAGTGATGTGGCCCGACGATGCGGTGGCCACCCGCGACGTCGCCGACGTCTTCGACCACGCGCAATCGCTGCTCGGAACGGGGTTGCGGGCCACGGGACCGTCGCTGATGGTTCCCACCGATGAACGGGAGACGCGATTGTGGTGGCCGGTTGATCGCCTCGACTGCGCTGACGTGCACACGGTGTTCAGCCAGGGTGGTCCTCCGGTACGAGCGGCGATCGGGAATTCCGGACAAGGAGTCGATGGCTTCCGTCGATCGCTCCGCGAAGCCGAACAAGCCAAGGTGGTTGCGCTGGCGGGAGGCCCCGCAACAGGCAGAGTCGTGTGCCACAAGCACGTGGCGCCGATCGCGTTGATGGCGACGAACCTCGCTGATCTTCGACTCTTCGTTCAGCGAACGCTGGGCGCGCTCGCCGTCGACGACGACCGCAGTGGGTGGCTTCGGGCCACGCTGCGCGAGTTCCTTGTGCGGAATCGGAGTTACGCGGCCACAGCTGAGGCGATGTTCCTGCACCGCAACACGATTCAGTATCGAGTCACGCAAGCGATGGAGGCCTGCGCCGCCTCGTTCGACGACGTCGACGGCGTCGCTGACATCCAAATCGCGCTGATGGCGTGCCGGTGGATGGGAACGTCGGTGCTCAGCGCGGCTGGTCCGCCCCGATGAACTGACCCGTAACAAGGGCCGGCCGCCGCGATCAGCCGGAGTGATATGTGCGCACCGCACAAAGACGACGCGTGTCTTCATGGTGAGCGCATATGGTGCGCATCACATGTTCGGGCCTAGCGTGGGCGAGACAGCAGCAAAGGGTCACGTCAGGAGCTTCGATGCACTTCGCTGAACTTTTTCCGCACCGCGTTCGGGTTGACCCGAACCAGCCCGCGTTGGCCGACGAGCACAACGGCACGTTGTCCAATGCCGACGTTCTGGAACGCATCGAACGCGCCAGCTCGCAGTTGAAGGCCCGCGGAGTCGAATCCGGCGACGTCGTCGCTGTCAAGTTACCCAACCGGGTCGAGCTGATCATCGCGTTGTTCGCGGCATGGCGCCTGAACGCGACGGTGACTCCGATGAACCCCTCGCTCACCGCCCGCGAAGTCGCTCACCAGCTCGGCGATTCGGGGGCTCGCGTCGTCATCACCGATGACGAAGCCGACTTCGGTGGCGTCGACAGACTGCCCGTCACACTGCTCGCCGAGCCTCCGGCGGCGAATCCGGTCCCGGTGCTGCCGCCCCTTGCGCCCGACCTCTCCGACACCGCGCTTCTCGTCTACACGAGCGGCACTACGGGACAACCCAAGGGCGTGGTCCTCACCCACGCCAATGTGCTCGCGATGGCCCAGTCCATCGCCACCGCCATGGACAGCGGGCCTGACACGCACTCGCTACTCATCCTGCCGTTGTTCCACGTCAACGGCATCACGGTCAGCGTCCTGTCACCGTTGTTGGCCGGGGGGCGGGCCACCGTTGCCGGGCGGTTCGATCCGCGCACGTTCTTCGATCTCGTGGAGCGCTACCGCCCGACCTACTTCTCTGCCGTCCCGACCATCTACGCGATGCTGGAATCGCTGCCCTCGGCGGTCGAACCGGATACCAGCTCGCTGCAGTTCGCGATCTGCGGTGCCGCCCCGATGCCGCCGGGGCTCATCGCGAGGTTCGAGGCACGATACGGCGTGCCGATCATAGAAGGGTACGGCCTGTCGGAGGCGACGTGCGCGTCAACGACCAATCCGCGCAACGGTATTCGCAAACCAGGAACCGTCGGCACAGCACTGCTCGGTCAGCGGGTCGCCGTCCTGGCTCCGGACGGCTCGGTGATCACCGACGGATCTCCCGGTGAAGTGGCCATTCAGGGTCCCACCGTGATGCAGGGCTACCTGAACAAGCCCGAAGAGACCGCGCAAGTGCTCGTCGACGGGTGGCTAAGAACCGGCGATGTCGGCTTCCTCGACGACGACGGCTATCTCACCCTCGTCGACCGCGCGAAGGACATGATCATCCGCGGCGGGGAGAACATCTACCCCAAGGAAATCGAGGGGGTGCTCTACGAGTATCCCGGTGTCCACGAGGTGGCCGTCGTCGGACGCCCCGACGCGGTGTACGGGCAGGTGCCAGTGGCGTTCATCTCATTCACGCCTGACGCGGGCACGGACACCGATCAGCTCACCGCTCACCTGGAGAAGTCGCTGGCCAAGTACAAACGTCCGGAAATCATTGCCACCGAGGTGATTCCGAAGAACGCCGTCGGCAAGATCGACAAGCCCACCCTCCGCCGCCGGCTCGAAGCAGCCACGCCATCGCACGCCTAGCACGGAAGTAGCTCACCGATGAGTTTCACCAAACCCAACCTGCCCGCCGACGTCGACCCGGCCACCTGGCCCGGCCTTCCGCGTTGGCAACGCCTGCAGACCATGACGCGCCACTGGACCGACAACGGCTTCGGCACCCCGTACGCGGTGTACGTGCTGTACGTGGTCAAGATCGCCGCCTACCTGGTCGGCGCCGCAGCGGTCATCTCGCTCACCCCCGGCCTTGGCGGTCTATTCGAGCTGACCTCCTGGTGGACCCAGCCCATCGTCTACCAGAAGTTGGTCGTGTTCACCCTGCTGTTCGAGGTGCTGGGGCTCGGGTGCGGCTCCGGACCGCTGACCCTACGGTTCCTGCCGCCATTGGGTGGATTCCTGTACTGGCTGCGACCCGGCACCATCCGGCTGCCGCCGTGGCCCGACAGGGTGCCGTTGACCCGCGGTGACACCCGCACACCCGTCGACGTCGCGCTTTACGCGATCCTGCTGGCGTCGCTCGTGTGGACACTGCTCGCACCGGGAACGGGTGGCCCGGCCACTCCGGAGGGCGACGTGGGACTACTCAATCCCGTCCTGGTGATTCCCACCCTGGTGGCGCTGCTCCTACTCGGGTTGCGCGACAAGACGGTGTTCCTGGCTGCTCGCGCCGAGCACTACGGCTTGACCCTGATCGTGTTCTTCTTCCCACTGGTCGACCAGATCGGCGCCTTCAAGCTCATCCTGCTCGCGCTGTGGTGGGGCGCGGCGACCTCCAAGCTCAACCATCACTTCCCCTACGTGATGGCGGTCATGATGAGCAACAACCCGATGCTGATTCCCGCCAAGTGGGCCAAGCGACTGATGTGGCGCGACCCGGTCAACGACCTGCGTCCGTCGCGACTGCCGCAGCTCCTGGCGCACGTCGGCGGGACCACCTCGGAGTTCATCGTCCCGCTGTATCTGGTGTTCTTTGCGCCCTCGGACGGTCCGTGGTTGTGGGCCGCCGTGATTTACATGGTGCTGTTCCACCTGACCATCACCTCCACGATCCCGATGGGGGTTCCCCTGGAGTGGAACGCGTTCTTCATCGTCTCGCTGTTCTACCTGTACGGCGGATACGGCGACTACCGCGTCACCGACATGACCTCACCGCTGCTGCTGGCCATCCTGGGCGTGTCCCTGGTACTGGTGCCGATCGTCGGAAACATGTTCCCCGACAAGGTGTCCTTCCTGCCGGCCATGCGGTACTACGCCGGCAACTGGGCGGCCTCGGCCTGGTGCCTGCGACCCGGGGTGGAAGACACCATCGAAGCCAACGTCACCAAGTGCTCGGCGCTAGCCAACCGCCAACTCGCCACGCTCTACGGGCCTCAGGTTGCCGAAGTGATGCTCGACAAGATGCTGGCCTGGCGAGCCATGCACACCCACGGACGCGCGCTCAACGGGCTCATCCCGCGCGCCGTGGACGACGAGGAGAGTTACGTCATCCGCGACGGTGAGTACATGGCCGGACCTCTCATCGGCTGGAACTTCGGCGAAGGCCACCTGCACAACGAACAGCTCATCGAGGCCCTGCAGCGGCGCTGCGACTTCGCCGAGGGCGACGTGCGCGTCATCCTGCTCGAAGGTCAGCCCATTCACCGCAGCTGGCAGGCCTACCGGATCGTCGACGCCAAAACCGGTGTGATCGAACGCGGATACGTCGAAGTGGCCGACATGATCGCCCGCCAGCCGTGGCCCGAACCCGGCGACGCGCTGCCCGTGCGGGTCGTCACCCCCTCTCCTCGAGCGTCGGCGCATTGAGCACCGCCATCGTGGTGGGGTCGGGCCCCAACGGCTTGGCCGCGGCGCTCACCCTGGCCGAGCAGGGCGTCGACGTCACCGTCATCGAAGCCGCCGACACCCTCGGCGGGGGAACTCGAACCAGTGAACTGACACTGCCGGGTCTGTTGCACGACGACTGCTCGGCAATCCACACGATGACTGCGGCCTCGCCCTTCATCCAGTCCCAACCGCTAGCCGAGTACGGACTGACATGGCGCTACCCCGACATCGACATGGCGCACCCGTTCGACGACGGGAGCGCCGCGACGCTGCACACCTCGATCGCCGACACCGCAGCACAATTCGATGCCCACGACGGCCGGACGTGGCAGCGTGTGTTCGGACCGCTGGCCGCCCGCTTCGACCGATTGCGCGACGACGTCTTCCGGCCCATCCTCCACCTGCCACGTCATCCGATCGCGTTGGGTGCGTTCGGTACCCAGGCGCTGCTTCCGGCGACCGTGACGGCCCGCAGGTGGCGCAGCGAGCGTGCTCGCGCATTGTTCATGGGTGTCGCCGCACACGTGTACTACCCGCTGACACGTCCGGCCAGTTCGTCGGTAGGACTGATGATCACCGCCGCCGGTCACCGGTACGGCTGGCCCGTCGCAGAGGGGGGTTCGGCGGCCATCTCCAAGGCCATGGTCGCGCGCTTGGCCAATCTGGGTGGAAAGACCGAAACCGGTGTTCTGGTCAGCTCGTTGAAGCAGCTGCCACTTGCCGACGTGGTGCTCTTCGACCTCGCGCCGCGCGCAGTCGCCGACATCGCCGGAGACGTCCTACCGCGCCGGATCAGTCGGGCCTACCGCCGCTACCGGCACGGGGCCGCGGCGTTCAAGATCGACGTCGCCCTGGACGGCGACATCCCCTGGACCAGCCCCGAGTGTGGACGCGCCGGCACGGTTCACGTCGCCGGCGATACCGCTGAGATCGTCGCCGCCGAATGCGCCGTGGCCGCCGGAAGGATGCCCGCCCGGCCCTTCGTCCTGGTCTGCCAGCAGTACCTCGCCGACCCGACCCGCAGCGTGAATGGTCGTAACCCCATCTGGGCGTACGCCCACGTTCCGCACGGCTACACCGGCGACGCCACAGACGCGATACTCGCTCAGATCGAACGCTTCGCTCCCGGCTTCCGCACCGGCATCCTCGACATTCACAAACGCGGACCCATCGCGCTGGCCGAGCACAACCCCAACTACGTCGGCGGCGACATCGCCACCGGCCGCAACGATCCCAAGCAGATCCTCGTCCGTCCCCGGCTCGCGATCGACCCGTACAGCACGGGTGTGCCGGGCCTGTTCATCTGCTCGGCTGCCACTCCACCGGGAGTCGGCGCCCACGGCATGTGCGGCTACAACGCGGCTCAATCGGCGCTGCGCTACCTGCGCGACCACTGACGCGGAAGGAGCGTCCATCCCGATGAGTCGCGGTCATGGGGGAGACGGCGGGTTCCACCGCGCCGCGAGGACCTCGCAAACAGTTCGTTGCTGGTCGTCGGCCAGCGGGTGCATCAGGAGTCCCTCGACGGTGAACACGCCGATCATGACTTCGGCGTCCACGCTGTCCGCGCCGACGCCGGCGCTCTCCAGGTCGTGGCGCAGTATGCCGGAGGTCAGCAGGTGAAAGTTGTCGTGCCAGGTCGCGACCGACGGAGAGCGCTCGGCACGAGCGTGGACGGTGCTGACCAGGCGACTCATCTGTTGCAGCTGCCGCACCACCCAGAGCAAGCGGGCCGCGATGGGTTCGGCGGCCACCGACTGGTACTGCGCCCACGCATCGGTCATCACCTCGTCGAGGACGGCGATCAGGACGGCGTCCTTGTCCTCGAAGTACCAGTAGATCGTGTTGGCCGCGACCCCGGCAGCCGTGGCGAGGCGCCCCATCGGGGTGGCGTCGTACCCGGTATCGACGAAGAGTTCGCGGGCGGCGGTGACGATCTCCGCACGCTTCTCCTGCGACGGCTGGGGCCGTCTGTTCCTGGGCACGGGCCGAGTTTAGACGTTTTCTTGAATGTAATTCTAGACAAGTGCTACATTTCTTGAATGACGATCAAGGAGTCGGCTTCGCCTGGAGGGCCCATGACCACGTACTCGTACACGCGACACGACGTGACCTTCCCCTCGCAGGGTGTGGAGTGCGCGGCGTGGCTGTATCGCCCCGACGGCGTGACGAATCCGCCGATCGTGGTGCTCGCCCACGGGTTCGCCGCCGTCCGGGAACTGCGCCTGGACGCATACGCGGCCCGATTCGCCGAGGCCGGATACGCGGCGCTGGTCTTCGATTACCGGTTCTGGGGGGCTAGTGCCGGGCAGCCGCGTCAGGTCCTCGACATCGCTGCCCAGCATGCCGACTGGCGCGCCGCCGTGGCTTACGCCCGGAGCCTCGACGGCGTCGACGCCACCCGTGTGGTGTGCTGGGGATCCTCCTTCGGAGGCGGACACGTCCTGAACCTCGCCGCGCAGGACCACGGTCTCGCTGCCGCGATCGTGCAGGTGCCGCACGTCACCGGCCCCGCATCGGCATTCGCGCAAGCACCCGGCCTGGTCGCGCGCTTGGCGCTGGCTGCGGTGCGCGACCAGGCAGGGGCGTGGTTGGGCCGCCCGCCGCATCGGGTGCGCTCCATCGGACGGCCCGGCGAGGTCGCCATGATGACATCACCGGGCGCCTATGACCTCGTGCAGAAGATGGCCGGTGACAAGTGGGACGAGCTACTGGCCGAGAGTGATGTCGCCGCGCGAATCGCTCTGCGCGTGCCGCTCTACTCGCCGGGTAGACGCGCTGCGAAGATCACCGCACCGACACTGATCCAACTCGCCATTCAGGACGACGTCACGCCGTATGCGAAGGCACGCAGGATCGTGGCACGAATTCCCAAGGGAGAGGTGCGATCCTACGACTGCACGCATTTCGAGCCCTATCTGGACCCGCACTTCGAACACATCGTGACCGATCAGATCGCCTTCCTGAACCGTCACGTCGGAGCCGACCGACGACCCCGCAACGAAGGGCCGCTCTGATCACCGGAGCCTCCGCCGGTATCGGAGCCGTTTCGCCCGTCATCTCGCAGCCAGGGACTACGACCTGCTGCTCGTCGCGCGGGGCGCCGAACGCCTCGAGGAGCCGGCCGCCGAACTACGTCAAGCGCGCGGAGTGCGGTGTGAAGTCTTCGGCGCTGATCTGACCAACCCTGCCGCCCCCGATGTCGGTCGGGAAGTGCCGCTTCGCGCGATTAGCCCGACCAACGCGACTGACGAGGCGCCCTAGCTTGTCCAATGTTCCCGGGTCCGGCGCTAGCGGGGATGACCCAAGAACCAGTTACGCGTCGCGCGCTCGTGCCGTTGTCGTTCCTACGATGAGTCGCGGTGTCAGCACCGCCAGGATCGCTTCGGTGCGGCGCGCATCGAGGCGCTCAGTCACGGCGGAAACGGCGCGGTCGGCTTGTTCGAGCGGCGACTGGCTCACGGTGGTCAAGTCGAGGTGGCTGAGCCGGGCCAACGGGTTGTTGTCGAAGCCGGTCACCGAGATCGTGCGCGGAACTTCCACGCCGGCCCGCCTCATCGTGTCGAGAACCCCAATGGCCATGCGGTCATTGGCGGCGACCACTGCGGTCGGGAGATCGGCAGCCATGAGGAGCGTTTCGGCTGCGGCGATGCCCGACGTCTCGGTGAAGTCGCCGTCGATGATGGAAACGTGCTCGCCGAGTCCGTGCCGCTTCATGGCGCGAAGGTAACCGTTGCGGCGGTCGGTCCGGATGGAGCCGCTGCCGCCGGCGACGTACACGATGCGTCGGTGTCCGAGATCGACCAAGTGATCCACGACTGCTGCTATGCCACGGGAGTCCGCGGCCCGGACCACGTCGAGCGTGGGTATCGATAGGCGCCGTCCCACCGATACCACCGGCACCCGCTCACTGAGCTTGGTCAGTTCGGAGATGGGGGCCACTGGCCCCAGCAAGATCATTCCCTCGCAGCGGAAATCCAACAGCGTTTCGATCACGCGCGACTCGGAGTGCGTCGGCGTGATGGCGCCCAGCACCACCTCGTACCCGGCCCCATCGGCTGCACTGACGATGTACTCGACGAGCTCCGCGTGAAACGTGTTACGTATCTCCGCCGTCACGCCCAGCAGCTGCGTCCGCCGGGCGGACATCAGCGCGGCGGTGCGGTTGACGCGGTAGCCGAGTTCCTCGGCGGCGGCGAAGACCCGGGCTCGCGTTTCCGTGCTCGGGCCCGGCGCCTTGCGGAAGACCAGTGACACAAGCGCTTTCGATACCCCGACTCTGTCGGCGACGTCCTGCATGGTCGGCCTGGTGGTGTCAGTCAAGCTGGCTCCTCGATTTCGCGTCTCGGTATTGACTTTAGTTGTGACGCGCCTCATAGTAGTGAACTTAGACCGGTCAAATAGACCGGAGTAGTTCACGGCGGAAGCGGGATGGATCATGAGAGCACGACGGAGTGCGTACCGGGTGGTGATCGCCGCGGTCGTCGGCATCGGCCTGGTCGCGTGTAGCAGCACCGGTGGCAAGCCGGCGGCCAGCGGCGGAGACAGCGCGGTGGGCACCGCCAACACTCCCCGAATCAAGATCGCCATGGTCACCCACGCTCAGGTCGGCGACACCTTCTGGGACACCGTCCGCAAGGGCGCCGAGATGGCCGCCGCGAAGGACAACGTCGAACTCACGTATCAGGGTGCCGAGCAGGCCCCCGAGCAGGCCAACGCGATCCAAAGTGCGATCGACTCCAAGGTGGACGGTATCGCGGTTACTCTGGCCAAGCCCGATGCCATGAAACCCGCCCTCGCCGCCGCCGCCGATGCGGGGATCCCGGTGATCGCGTTCAATGCCGGTTTCGACGCCTGGAAGACCGCGAACGTGCTGGGCTACATCGGCACCGATGAAGAGGCATCCGGCCGGGCGGTGGGTGAGCGCCTCAATCAGGAGGGTGCCCAGCACGTCGTATGCGTCAACCACGCTCAAGGCCACGTCGATCTGGAAGCCCGATGCTCGGGTATCGCCGAGACGTTCAAGGGCCGGTCGGAGACGCTCTACGTCAACGGAAACGACATGCCCTCCGTGCAGGCCACGATGACCGCCAAGCTGCAGCAGGACCCCAGCATCGATTACCTCGTCACGTTGGATGCCCCATTCGCGATGACCGCACTCAACACGGCTTCGAGCGCCGGCAGCAAGGCCAAGGTGGGCACGTTCGGCACCGACGCCGAGGTGGCGAAGTCGATCCAGGCCAACGGCGTGCAATGGGCGATCGACATCCAGCCCTACCTGCAGGGATACCTGGCGGTGGATTCGCTGTGGCTCTACCTCAACAACCGCAACCTGATCGGCGGCGGACAACCTGTGCTCACCGGGCCGGCCTTCATCGACGTGAACAACGTCGCCAGCATCGCCGAATACGCCGCCAAGGGAACGCGATGACCGACACCATTGGTGTGGCCGTGATCGGCGGTGGCATGGCAGGCCGTGCTCACGCCGCCGGATACCGTAGCGCCACAACCCTATTCGGGACCGATCGCCCAGACGTGCGGTTGGTCGCAATCGCCGACGCCGTGCCCGCCGTGGCCGACGAGGTCGCCCGCAGGTACGGCTACGAGCGAGCCGAGTACGACTGGCGCGCCATCGCGCAGGCACCCGACATCGACGCGGTGAGCGTCGTGGTGGCCAACCATCTGCACCGCGACATCGTCGAGGGGCTGTTGGACGCCGGCAAGCACGTGCTGTGCGAGAAGCCGCTCGCCGCAACACGGGCCGACGGTGAGGCCATGGTCGCCGCGGCGGACCGATCCGACAGGGTCACCGCGGTCGGCTTCACCTATCGGCGATCACCTGCGATCGAGGCGATCCGGCGTGAACTGGCCGCTGGCACCATTGGCGAACTCGTCCACTTCAACGGCCGGTATTGGTGTGATTACGCGCTCGACGCCACTGCGCCGATCACGTGGCGCTACCGGGGCGGCCCCGGCACCGGCGCGCTCGCCGACGTGGGTAGCCATCTCCTCGATCTTGCCGAGTTCCTGTGCGGACCGATCATCGAGGTCAGCGGTGCGGCGTTCAGTACGGTCGTCGCCAGCCGCCCCACACCGGTGGGCGTGACCTACGGCCACGTCAAGGGTGCGATCAGCGATGAACGCGAACCCGTCGAGAACGAAGACGTCGCGACATTCACCGCCCGGTTCGACAACGGCATGCTCGCCACGTTCTCCGCCTCCCGGGTTGCGCACGGCCGACCCGACGGACTGGGATTCGAGGTGTTCGGCTCGACTGGCTCAGTGGCCTGGGAGCTGTCCCGCGCCGCCGAATTCCACGTCTCCACCACCGGCATCCCCGACGCCATCAACGGCATTCGCCGGGTCATCATCGGTCCCGAGCACCCGTACATCCGCGGTGGCCTACCCATGGATGCCGGCGGCGTCGGACACGGCAAGGCAGAGTTCTTTGCCTACCAGGCCCGTGCCTTCCTCGACCAGATTGCCGGCATCGGCGACCTCGGTCGGCTGCCCAGTTTTGACGCCGGCCTGCATGATCTGCAGCTGATCGCTGCCGTCACCGAGTCGGCACGGCTCGGCGGCACGGCAGTCAAGGTCAGCTGAATCCTCGACCAACGAAACGAACGGCAAGCACATGAAACTCGGTGTCTACACCGCAATCCTGCATGACAAGCCACTACGTGAGGCGCTTGAGATCATCGCGTCGCTAGGGCTCACCGGCGCAGAACTCAACGCCGGTGGTTTCCTGCCGACCCCACACATTCCGGTCGACGGGTTGCTCTCTGGAGCTGTGTCGAGGGAGGACTACCTTTCGGTGTTCGAGGACACCGGCGTGTCGATCGCGGGATTGAACTGCAACGGGAATCCTCTGCACCCAGATCCCGAGGTCGGGCCCGAGGACGCCGAGGATCTGCGCAAGGCGATACGGGTCGCCGCACTGCTCGGTGTCGATCGAGTGGTGACGATGTCCGGCCTGCCACAGGCACATCCGGGCGGTCAGTGGCCCGCCTGGAACGTGAACACGTGGGACTCGGGCTATCTGGACTCGCTGGAGTATCAGTGGAACGAGATTGCTCTGCCATTCTGGTCCGAGATCGATTCCCTAGCAGGGGAACACGGTGTCAAGGTGGCAGTGGAGATGCATCCCCAGAATCTCGTGTTCAACCCGCCGACCTTGAAGCGGTTGGTCGACAACCTCGGTGCGACGAACGTCGGTGCCGAGATGGATCCCTCTCATCTGTTCTGGCAGGGCATCGACCCGGTAGCGGCCGTCGAGTGGCTCGGCCCCCTGGTGTTCCATGCCGCCGCCAAGGACACCCGGATCAACGACAACTGCAGGATCTACGGCGTCCTCGACGAACGCTTCACACGAATCCCGTTGGAGCAGAACCCGACCGGTCTCGGCGGCCGCCACGTCGTGAACAAGTGGCCGGAGGACTCGGCGTGGGATTTCGTCGCCGTGGGGCTCGGACACGACACCGAATTCTGGGGCCGATTCCTTCGCGCGCTGGAGCAGGTTGATCCTGCGATGTGGGTCAACATCGAGCACGAGGACGTCTCGTTCGGGCCGCTGGACGGGTTGCGGGTCGCCGCGGAGAACCTTCGAACGGCGAACTCCGCGTTAGTGCACTGAAAGCTGCGTGACGGTGGATGACCACAACCAGACCTGGAAGTGAGCTATGAAGATTGCGTTGGACCCCACTCCGTTTCATCATGATTACTCGCTGCTGGAGCTACCCGCGGTGGTCGCCGACTGCGGGTACGAGTGGTTGCAGTTGACGCCGCACCGAGACTTCATCCCCTTCTTCAACCATCCCCGCGCCGACGACGCGCTCGTGGCTCAGTTCGCCAAGGCGTGCACGGGCGCGGGCGTCGGAATCGCCTCGGTGTTGCCGGTGCTGCGCTGGTCGGCTCCGGACGAGGATGCGCGTGAAGCGGCGGTCCGCAATTGGAAACGGGTCATCCAGATCACCGTCGATCTCGGCGTCAACGTGATCAACACGGAGTTCTCCGGACGGCCGGAAAAGGCTGAGGAATCCGAACGAGCGTTCTTCCGCTCGATGGAAGAACTGCTGCCGATCTTCGAACGTGAGGGCATCGACGTACGGATCGACCCGCATCCCGACGACTTCGTCGAGGACGGTTTGGAGGCGGTCCGGATCATCCGCGGCGTCAACTCTCCCAATGTCGGTATGGTCTACGTCGCTTGCCACACGTACCACATGACCGGTTCGTCGGGTGCGACGATGTCCCAGATCATGGATGCCGCCGGTGACCAGCTCCGACTGGTCCACGTCGCCGACACCATGGATCACCATGCGTCCCACGGTCTGCGCTACATCACCAACCCGCCGGGCAATCCCGTACGCGTGCACCAACACCTCAAGATCGGGGACGGTGACATCCCCTGGGACGAGTTCTTCGGCGGCCTTGCACGTCTGGGGTTCTACGATCGCGACGATGCGGTCATGGTGTCCAGCGTGTTCGGCGAAGACGAGAATGCCCACGAGGTCTCCCGCTACCAGCTCCAGACGATGACGGACTACGTCCGCAAATACCGTTCGCCAGAGCCGTAGTCGACGCATCCTCGCTACTGAACGGTTTCGGACTCATGCTCGCCATCATCGGAGGCGCACCGGATCGGTTCGGCACGACGGCCCAACCCGTCGGCATGCACTCACCGGGCTTCGTCGCGGCGACCGGCGACGAGGCGAAGGAGCTGTTCTACCCCGGCTACCGCCCCCATCTTGCTTAGTTCGTAACCGTCAGTTAGGAGTTGGGTGAGTTCTCATTATTCCGTGTTGGGACTGCAGCAGTTCAGTCGAACCGCGATGCAAAGAATTGCGGGATCCCTGTCGGTTACGACGGACAGCTGAACGTCAGCTGGGCGAACCGCGTAACGGAGCCGCGTGCTCAGCGCCGAGACGACTCCAAACATGCTGGACGTGACCACCCGTCGAAGTGGGGGAACTGCCACAACACGACGCGGGGACGCGGCTTGACGCGACGCTATGGCATCGGCTGCGCGGCATGGCCGCTGAGCAGCCTGACTCGCGGCCTATTTTGCAGGGAGGCAGGGATTGGCCATGCGCTGAACTCAGGGATCGAGTCCTGACAGACGAACATCCGGTCGGCGAGGCTCACCAGACCCTGACGCGGTCCTCGGGCCTTAGATAGAGGGCGTCGCCATCCTTGACGCCGAAGGCCTCATACCACTCGTCGATGTTCCGCACGATGCCGTTGACCCGGTACTTTTCCGGGCTGTGGGTGTCGGACTGTAGGCGTAACCGCTGAGTTTCTGGGCGGCACAAGGTCTTCCAGCTTCCCGCGTAAGCCAGGAAGAAGCGCTGATCACCGGTGAGCCCGTCGATGATGGGCGCCTCGGCGCCGTTGAGCGAGAGCTTGTATGCGTCGTAGGCGACGCGCAGGCCGGCCAGGTCGGCGATGTTCTCCCCGAGTGTGGTCGTCCCGTTGACGTGTACTCCGGGTAGGGGTTCGTAGCCGTCGAACTGCACGACGAGTTTGTCCACCTCGCGTTGATAGCGTTCGGCATCGGCCGGGGTCCACCAGTCTCGTCGCCTACCCAGCGAATCACTCTTGCGCCCTTGATCGTCGAACGCGTGGCTCATCTCGTGGCCGATGACCGCCCCGATGTTCCCGTAGTTGGCCGCTGGATCGGCCGCTACGTCGAATTTCGGGGGTTGAAGGATCGCAGCCGTGAACACGACGTCGTTGAGCCGGGGCGAGTAGTAGGCGTTGTTCGTCTGCGGCGTGATGTTCCACTCGACCCGGTCGACGGGCTTGTCGAGATCGTCGACGATCTTCTTCGACGCCCATTCCTCGAGGCTTCGCACGTTTCCGAACAGATCGTCCGGTGCGATGGCCAGGGAGCTGTAGTCCTCCCACTTATCCGGGTAGCCGATCTTCGGGACGAGTGCCGCCAGCTTGTTCTTCGCTTCCGCCGACGTCGCTGGCGACATCCAATTCGCGTTGTCGATGCGCGCTGCGTAGGCGGTCCTCAAATTCTCGACCAGAGCCAACACGCGGTCCTTCGTCTGTCGTGAGAAATGCGTGGCGACGTACCGTTCACCGACTGCATCACCCATGACGCCGTTGGCAAACGCTATGGCCCGTTTCTCCGTCGGCGCCCGCTGTTGCTGCCCTGAGAACGAACGGGAGATGTTGGACATCTCGTCCGAGATAGGGGTGGAGAGATACCGCCCGTACGCAGCGATCACCTGATAGCGCATGTAGGACTTCCAGGATTCGAGGGGCTCGGTGGCGAAGAGTTGCGCGGTCTTGGTCAGCACCTCGGGCATTCCGACTTGGAATTCGGTGTTTGGCGGGTACCCCAACGCGTCGAACATCTCTCTCAACGGCGCTCCGTTGGCCAACTTCTCGACCTCGGAACGCGGCATGAAGTTGCTGACGTTCTCGACGACCCGTGTCCGCTCCTGCGGCCACTGAACTTCCGCCATCTTGGTCTCCAGGGCGAGCAGTCGCTGCGCCTGCGCGCGCGCATCCTGGAAACCGGCGAGACCCAGAACCCGCTCCACGTGCGCAACGAACTTCGTCCGCACCGCCACCGTGTCGGCGTCTTGCTCGAGGTAGTAGTCACGTTCGCCCAGCGAGAGTCCGCCTTGGAGGATGACGGCCATGTACCGGCTTGGGTCGTTTGGGTCGATCGTGACGGTCGTGGGGAACGGATCGTTGATCGACGTGCGCATCTTGTTGTTGGAGACCAGTACTGAGCTCAATCCGGGCCTGTCGTGGATGCCGTCGATCGCGGTGAAGAACGGCTTGATCGGTTCGAGGCCACGGCGGTTCATCGCCGCCTCGTCCATGTAGGACGAGTACAGGTCGCCGATTTGTTGAGAGATGCTGCCGTTCGCGGCGTGCTCGGCGACGGCTCCCTTGACCACCGATGCGATGTCGCCGTCAAGCTTGTCCTGAATGTCTAGGTCAGTGCCGGTGCACGTCTTGTCTGGACGAAACTGCGCCTTCTTGACCCACGTGCCGAGCGCATAGTCGAAGAAGTCATCGCCCGGCCGAATGCCCTTGTCCATGTCCGCGATGTCGACGCCCCACGTTCCGACCTGTGGCTTGGGCGGTGGCGGACTTGCGCACCCAGTCAGCACCAACCCCGTCGAAAGTCCCACCGCGAGCACGCGAATGAATGCACGCATTTCCATCCCCCCTTTTGGGGCAGCCTACGAGTTCGTCACGTGGAGTGTGCACTGCAATGCGGTGATCGCAAGAAGTCGGCAACGGTCACCGCTCGTCAGGCGTAGGCGTGTACCTAGCCGAACCCGAACCGACACACTTACTGCAGTCACGTCGTCTGGAAGACATCACGGCACTGGATGCACCTCCAGCCAACGTCGGGGGTTCTCGACGGTTCGCGAACGTGGGAACTCTCGCCGATGCAAGAGGCGATGGCGCCAACCCAGACGAGCATCGCGAGATAACGAAAAGCCCGGGTCCACTTTCACCCGACGCGAACCGGTCCAGATTCGCCCGACGTTGACACGCGCGCCAGGAGCGGCGCTGTAGCTACCGGATGAGGTGTGGCTGGAGGGCGCCTATGTCGACCCCCGCACACGACCCGCGGAGCGGCACTGTGGATGGCGGCACTACCGAGGCAAACTGATCGGCGTGAGCTACAACTTTGCGTTTTGGTCTGGAGCGAACGATCTCGATCCTGGACAGGTGTATCGACAGCTGAACGACGAGCGTCATATTGCCGGAGTCGACGTGGTGGACCCCGAACTCGTCTCGGCGGCGATCGCGGAGTCCTTGGCCGGATGGCGCTGGGACGGACAGATCCTGCAACCACCCGGGACAGATCCCGACGGAGCGCCGGCGTTCGATGTATCCATCGGCGAGCAGCTCGTCGAGTTTGTCGGCTACGGGTGGGAACCCGAACACGCCAACGCGATCGTCGACGCCATGCATCGCCTCGGGCTCCGACTCTACGACCCCCAGGTCGATGAGCGGTTTGCTTAAAATTCCCGAGGGTTTGCGTTGATACCGTTCGATTTTGCGCGTCCGTGAATGCCGTCGAAAGCCACCCGGTCGTCGAGGTCGGCTCGCCAACGGGCCTGTGCGGCTTCGATCAGCTTGTAGGCCATGGCAATACCGGCCGTCCGCGAGCCCGGCCCCTTGGTCGATCCGGCGCCTCGACCGTCACCCCCGACCCCCGTCAGCTGGTGCAGTGAGGTCGGCTGGCCGGGACCGTGTGTCTCGCTCCGCCGGCCGACTATGCAGGGAAATCCGCGCTGCGAGAAAGCGTCTCGTTCGTCCGGATGTCGGCGAGGGTCTGCTGCAGCGAATCGATCACGGCGTCGTAGCCGCTATTGCCCAGGACCAGCCGGCGGGGCGGCGGGTCCTGGGCCATCGCCGCGATCACCGCACGGGCACCGCGGAGCGGATCGCCGGGCTGCACGCCGTCCATCCCGACGAAGACGCCCCGGACCTGCTCCAGCATGTCGTGATATACCGGTATCGCCTCCTCGACAGGCTCGTTCGCGAAACCGGTGTAGGCGTTGGTGCGGAACGCCCCCGGTTCGACTGTCAGCACGGAGATGCCCTGTGTGGCGACCTCGTCGCGCAGCGCATCGGTGATGGCTTCGATGGCGAACTTCGTCGCACTGTAGTAGCCAAATCCGGGCGCTGACACGAGCCCGGCCACCGAGGACACGTTGACGATCCACCCGTCGCCCCGGGCGCGCATCCCCGGCAGCACTGCACGCGTCACCGACAGCACGGCGAAGAAGTTCAGCTCGAACATCGCTCGCAACGAGGATTCGTCCATCCCTTCGATCGATCCGTACCACCCGCGACCGGCATTGTTGACCAGCACGTCGATGCCGCCGAAGTGCTCCTCGGCCGCGCGCACCGCACGCTGCACCTGCGCCGCATCGGTGAGTTCCAGCGGCACGACCAGAACACGGTCGCCGTACTGCTCGGCCCACGTCGCCAGCTCCTGCGGGCGTCGGGAGGTGAGCGTCACGCGGTCCCCGGTCTCCAGCGCCGTCTCGGCGAACGCCACTCCGAAGTTGCCGGGCGTGCCCCCTGTGATGAACCATCTCCTGCTCATGGCTCGATCACCAGCCGGCTGATCAGCGCGCCGTCGAGGGTGAAGCGGAAGTGCAGGTCGACGACCCCGCCGGGGAAGTTGCCCTCCAGGTGCTGCCCGACGTCGATGGTGGTGTCGGTCGTTGTCGCGCCGGTGAACTCGGAGGTGTAGGTGTACTCGCCGGCCGAGGCGGTCAGCCAGGCCCCGATCTCGTCACGGCCCGTGTAGTCGCGGCCCTCGTCGGTCACGACGGCATCGGCGGTGAACGTGTCGCGCGCTCGGCCGTCCTCTCGGGTGCTGAGCGCGGTCATGAACGTCTTTATGGTGTCCGGGAGTGCTTCCCATTCTGTGGTCATGACCCCACGTTCGAGCTTCCCGTAAGGGGAAGGTCAACCTTCGGTCGGCGAATCTCGTATTCGTGCCCCCCGGCAGCCAGCCCCCGGTTCCCAGGGAGGCCACTGGAAGGGGACGGGGGCCTTCGGACTCACGCCGCGATGTTGACCTTGCCCTAGGGGGAGACTTCAGGATGGCCTCACCCCGTACACAGGCGGGGGAACGGAGAGGAGGATGCCATGGGCGCACGGGTCTCGATCGGTGACTTCGCGGTGATGACCAGCCTGAGCAGGAAGGCGCTACGGCACTACCACGACATCGGCATTCTCGAACCAGCTGACATCGATCTCCACACTGGCTACCGGTTCTACGACACCAGCCAGGTCGATCATGCACACATCATCCGCCGGTTCCGCTCTCTGGGCATGTCCATTCCCGACATCAAGGCGCTGCTGAGCACAGACGACGCCGCGGCCCGCACTGAGATCATCACGACTCATCTCGAACAGATGGAAGTGCAACTGCAGCAGACCCGTGACACCGTTGGTGCGCTGCGCGAGCTGCTTTCTCCCGTGCGCACCCCCGCCTCTGTGGAGTTGCGCCGCGAACCCGCGCTCGCCGTGTGGTCGATCGGTGCCACCATCGAGGTTGCCGCGATCGACAGCTGGTTCGCGGCGACGCTGAAGATACTGAGAGACGCGGTTGCCACGGCGACGGGCGCACCGTCGGCTGTCGTGCCGGGTGGCCTCTACGACCGAGCATTGTTTCTCGAATCACGTGGCAAAGCAACCCTTTTCATGCCTGCGCCGCAGTCCGCGACCCCTCCGGAGGGGGTGCGTGCCGAGGTCTTGCCTCAGGCTGAATTCGCCGTGCTCACTCACCCCGGCGGCCACGACGAGAGCATCGAGCGCAGTTACGGAGCCTTGGGCATCTACGCAAACGAGCATCTGATCAGCGACCAAGGGCCGATCCGCGAACACTACATCGGTGCCACGCCCTCAGATCCGACAGCGTTCACCGCCACGGAAATCTGTTGGCCGATCTTCAGCACCACCCCGCCGGCAGAGTGAAAGCAGTTGTCAGCCAGTTTATTTCGCGGCTATGCCGACAGATGTAGCACGTGGGCCGCGATCACGGTGTCGTAGACCTATTCGGCTTTCCGACAATGGCGCACATGCACAATTTTGCGAGCAACCGGGAGTTGCAGTGGCGACGGTCGACACGTGGGAGTCGGGCCACTGCGCGGAGTCCGAGTCGAGGCCGGGCAGTTATCCTCTGGATGTGCCTGATGCGAACAAGCCTCGGCGGCGCGATGCCGTTGAAAACCGGGTGGCATTGCTAGCTGCCGCGCAGGCAGAGTTCTCCCGGGACGGCTACGGAATTCCCTTGGGGCGCATCGCTGATGCGGCACGCGTTAGTCGGGCCACCATGTGTCGGCATTTCGAGGCGCGTGAAGACTTGATCGCGGCCATCGCCGACGCCGATCTCGCCGGAGTGGAAGATTTTGCGGCGCAATGCGCGGGCTGTCCGGACGGTCTGCGGGCGTTACTCGAACACACCTGGCGGGTGCAGCAGCAATCGTCCGGTGGGGTGGCCGCTAGCGGGATCACGAACCGAAAGATGCTCCGCGAGCATGATATCCGCACGCGTGCCGCGTTCGCGCCGGTACTCGTCCATTCGCGTTGCCTTCATTTCCCGCACCGTAGCGCCAACTATGGCTCCAACACGACGGCCAACCAGTCATGCTGCTTGGGCAAGCGTCTACGGTCACACGTTGTCCTAGGCAAGGGCTTGCTTACCGCATCCACGCAGTCGGCGTCCGCGCTATGGTCGGAGCTGTGAGACTGCTCAGAGCGCGCCTGTGAGGGTTGAGCCGTAGTGTGGGTGGTCCAGCCGCGCCAGCTTCGGCTTCAGGTCGGTGACGGCCCAAAGGTCCTACCAGAGGACGCCGTTGCGGCCGATCGGCTGTTTGAGTCTGCGAAGCAAGAAAATCCCCGCATCTTTGATGGTCCTGTCGTCCTGGTCACCGCCAGCTCGCAGGACGGCCTGGCCGATCCCTTAATGCTGAGCTGGTCAGCTGGCAGTTACCGCAGTCTCGCGTTGCGTAGATTGGGTCATCGCATTTCGACATTGTTCGTCACCGCCTTGATCACGACCAAGGATGGAGGCGTGTTGGTGGGGCGAGCAGCGCCGCATACCGCAAAGGCGGGGCTCTGGCAGCTGCCCGGCGGCTCGGTAACGCCGCCACCGCCCGGTAGGGCATTGGACCTGTCGTATCTTGCGGCCGAGGCGTCCCGTGAATTGTTGGAAGAGACGGGTATTGAGCTGAAGCCGCAGGCACTGTCGCTGTGGGCAGTTAGCCAGGGAGATCATCAAAACATTGGTGTGTGTTTCCGTGCGGCAGAGACTGATTGGGTTGACGTCTCTGTTGTGGAGTTGTTCGTCAGGTTGCAAATCGACGCTGAGTTCAGTGAGGTCGCTTCGGTGCGCACCGCCGCCGGTGCTGCCGAACTCGGCCATGGCGTTGATTATTTGCCGCAGTATCTAAACTTGCGGCGACCCGGTCGACCAGGACATCCACCGCAGCGGTGAGGCATGTTCGTCGGGGCGGCTCGGCTGTCAAGGTCGTTGAGTAAGTCGGCAGGTGCGCTTTTCACTCCAGTCTCATTTGTAGGGAATCGAGACCGCTCGCATTCTGTCTCGCCAGTTGAGCTCAAACGGTCCACTCTGCTGGCGCTAGCAGCTGTCAATGTGAGGACTTTTTCATGGCCACGGACAGCAGCGTGCAGCAGCTGCTTACTCTGGCTATGTGCCTGGCCCAATGCATTTTGACGACCGGCCCGACTTCTATCGGAGATCGAGACCGCCCTATCCCCCTGATCTCTGGCAACGCGTACGAGCCACTGGCTTGGTTGGCCCTGGTCGCCTCGCTCTCGACCTGGGTGCCGGCACTGGCCAAGCCACCGGCCCGCTGCTGGCCGAAGGCATGGAAGTGGTCGCCGTCGAACCAGGCGGCCAGCTCGCAGTCACTCTCGCGGCGACCCACCCAAACGCCCAATTGCTGACTTCAAGAGCCGAGGACGTCGATCTCGCCGAGTCGGCGTTTGATCTCGTCGTCGCCGCGACATCGATCCACTGGATGAACCTCGACGTGCTGCTGCCCAAGATCCAGCGCTGGCTCAAGCCAGGGGGACGGCTATTAGTGTGGCGGAACGTCTTTGGAGGTTCTTCCGTTGCGACAACGCCGTTCCGAGCTATCGTCGAAGAGATAGTGGCGCGCCGATCAACACCAGCGCGCACAGGCAACTCCGAGGACGCAAACGCAACCTCCGCCAAGTTGACGTCGACCGGTCTGTTCTCGATCGACGACATCTGCGTCTACCCATGGAGCATTGCCCTGAGCGCAGATCAGATTCGCGGCCTTTTTAGCACGTTCAGCGACTGGAGCCCCGAAGAAGTCAACGAAGCGAGCGAGGGTGCCCGTTCGCTCGGTGCAAAAGTTGTCGAGCACTACACATCCTGGCTCATCATTGCGGCACCCACGACCAAGTAGCAGTGGGTAGTAGCGGAGGCGAAGCGTTAAAGAGCTGTTCCCATTACTAGAGATTGCGGACGGCTCGGATCCTGTCTCACCGACGAGAACAATCAGGTCGGGTCCCTAGGCTCCCTGATCGTCATTGGTGGCAAAGTCCGTGTCGATCAGCTTCAGCCAGGCGTCTTGGTGGTCTGCCAACGGTCGGCGCAGAGGAAGCGAAACGAATCGGCAGACGAAGATCAGTCCGTCATCGGCGTCCTCTCCGCGAACCAGGTGCTCCCACGTGTCAGGGGTCTCGGTGTTCACATCGATCACGAAGAACGTGGTGCTGCGCGGTTCGCCGGTGAGGGGGTGCGGCTTGTCCTCAGTCACCAACTGGGCGCGGAGGCGCAGGCCTTCAAGGCCTGTCTCTTCACGAACTTCGCGCATCACGGCTTCTTCACGAGTCTCGTCCGGCCGTACACCGCCGGCGGGGATCTGTGTGCCAGCTTGCGGATGTCCTGCTTGTTCGAACACCAGCAGCTCCCAGGAGTGGAGCTCCCGAAGAACGTAGGCAGCGACACGTAGCCGAGGCGGACTCACGGGTTCATACGGCCAACTCTTCGTCGAGCCATACGCCAAATCCGCGCTTGCCCACACCGCGAGCCGCGTTGGCCGCCAACATCTCAAAGTGACGGGCCGTCGAATCCCATGTCGCCGCAGCGCCGGTGAGCCACTCGATCACAGCAGCGTCTTCGCCCGCCATGTGGGCCGCGACGTCTCCCTCAACCAGCGGCCTCAGTTCGATCACCAACCGATGATAAGAACGGTCGCGAGGCAGCCCAATCAAACCGTTCCCGTGCGGTCCGATACCGGAGCGCAGTTGGTTGCCATGCTTGTTCGGCGACTCGGTGGAAGTTCCGCCATGTGACGGCCTGTATGTCGGCACCGGTCCAACCCGCAATGGCCCGTCCCCCGGCCCCGTCTGCGTGGCTGAACTTCTTGACCGCCCCCACCCCAAGCCCGACCTCAGCGGCCTGGACATCGGTCACCACGACGTCAACGCCAACGCGCAGCCGCGCAGTATGCGCTGCTGGTGAACAACGCTGAGTCCTGACCCGACACCGATCGACTCTCGACGGGTCAGCGTGAGCACCTCATCGATGCCATCGACGCGACCTCGAGAGGGAGGCAGTCGACACGGAAGTGAGAATTTGCGGCGATGTGTCTTGCGCGGGAATGAAGCTGTTGACGAAGGTCAGCAAACCAGCGTTGGACACCAACGGTGAGAAGTCGCATGACGATCATCGGGATTGTTGTTGTGACGCCGACGTTGTCCAGCTCGAGCGGCTACTGGCCGATGCCGAGCTGGAGAAGTACGCGCTGCGCAGATCGCGGAGGGAAACTTCTAGGCTGGCGGCCGTCTTCGGCGGATACGGCGTCTGGCTCTCGGTTGCCCGACGTCGTGTCGTTCCTACGCCACCCAAGCCGAGGCACCTGGGGGAGTGGCCGGGGGACCCCGCCGACGCCGAGACTTGATCTTCCGCCGCTCGGATGTGTTCAGGATACCGACCAGGCGCAATTGGGCCCATGCGCGCGTGAGCGCCCACCAAAGTTTCTCTGAAGTGTTGGTATACAAGCAAATTGCGTGCGGCTACGTCACGAACCATCTGGGATGGCCGGTAGCGCATGGCAATCCGGGCACATGACGAGAAAGGTCCAGTCAAATTTCACGTCGATCGCCAACCACCGGTCGCACTCGGGATCACCATCGGCAGGCGACGGTCGCAGACATCGGGCGCAATGACTGTCGAGGGTCGACTTGGACACCTGTCAACGGTAACGGACACCGATGCCCGCCGAAATGTGATCAACACCGCACGACGGCGCCTTCGGAGACGAGAGACCAAGCGCGGGTTGGCCTTCGTCGTGGCCGGTAGCGGACTCAGGTCGCTGATTTTGACTCGGCCCTCGTGCCGCGGCTCGAAATCATCGAACAAGTCACCGGGATCGAGCCTTCTGAAGTCACCATCGAAAAACCATTCGTCGATGACCTCGACATCGACTCACTGTCGATGGTTGAAATCGCAGTCCAGGCCGCAGACAAGTACGGCCCAAAAATCCCCGACGAAGACCTTGCCGGTCTCCGGGCCGCCGGTGATGTCGCGTGGGTGCTAAGTATGAGGACACCAATGTGGTGATGCAGAAAGGTGCCCGGCGGGTCGATGAGGATTCGCCATTGGTCCGGTCGCGGTTGGGTAGCGGCATTAGTGGCACCGCAGGCGTCGGCTGGCTGCCATCGGTGAGCCGGTGCGAGAACTCGCTGCCGCCTTTGGAATTGGAAGAGCAACTGCCTACGGGCTGAGGCATGCCTTCTCGGTGGGATCTCATCCCGTTCGCGTTCTCGAACGACGCGAGGACATTGCACTGGATGGGACGAACTCCCAATGGGTGCATCGTCACCACTACCGGCACTACGCGCCGCCGGTTGCGTTCCAAGGAGTCGCGAGACAGGCGAGCCGGTACCTGCCGCACTCCCGCTCCATCGTCGAGCAGCGAAATCCCAAGCGCCAAGGATGCGCCAAGAGCCGGCTGCGATTGTCTTCTCAACCCAAACATCCGGGAAACAACACGACCACCACGACAACTCCGAAAGGCAGTACCCCACATGAACAGCACGCAGAACAAGAAGGTCGCTCGTCGCTCCATCACCGGCCGCATCGCCGGCGGCGCAGTCGCGGGAGCACTGCTCCTCGGTGCCCCCGCGCTGGCCACTCTGGCAGCCTCGCCCGCATCGGCGGATCCCGGGATCGTCTTCACCAACCAGCACGGCGGCGGCTTCGCGCTCGTCCCAGGTGCCATCATCTTCGGCAACGGTCACGGCAACGGCGGCATCATCACCCCCCAGGGCTCCCTGTTCCAGCAGGGTGGCCTGAGGATCACCACCGGCAACAACTGACGCCGCGACGTTGCAGACCGCCCGCACGAAGCTGCGAGACGATCACGAGCGACGTCTAACCACATCGACCAGACGTGATCGAGATTCGCTGAATTGGGCCGTCAGGCATCGTGGCCGGGCTCGAGGTGACGCACGTCGGCGAAAGTTACCCAATGTTCGACGTCAGCGGGGGATTGTCCGGCGACAGGCTCCAACAGGTGTCCGACGTGATCGCCGAGCACGACACGCTCGCACACCGCTCCGACGAACCAGCCGGCCGCGCCGGTAAGTATCGGCACGTCGTGCGGTCCCTTGAACCAGTCGCATTCAGCGAACTTGTCGATGTCGTCACCGGTTCGTCCGCCGAACAGCTCGGCCAACGCGAGGTGTTCGCGAGCGAGCAGGTGAACGCCTAGATGCGTCGCGTCGCGGGCAACCCGGAACGTTCGGTTCCGTTTCGACAGTCCAACCAGGAAACGGGGTGGTTTGATGCTTGTCTGACTGGCGAATCCGACCAAGCATCCGGCAACTTCCGAGCCCGAAGTCGCGGTGACCACGTACATCGGATAGTCCAGCAACGCGACCAGATCCTCGAAGGCGCCTGACGAGTTCGTCACTAGTTCATGGTTCACTACGAGGGCGGCGGCCGCCAGTAGCCCGCGCCGCGGTTTGCGAGCCCGGACTCAGCGCGAGCGTTCGTCGGACCACGATCAGACGCGTGTCCCACCTGTTTCGTAGGCTGGTTGTTGGGCACTCCCATTTGGCGTAAGCCTCGCTGAGGGTAGTTACGAGCGACTCGAGCAGTGAAAGATGGGCGCCGATGGAATGTCACGGGATGGCGACGCCGAAGACCCAAGGAGAGGCCAACATCCGTTTCGATTGCGAAGCGCGTTGTCTTCGGGACCGTTCGGACCAGCTGATGATGCGGTGGTCGTGGTGACGACGCCGCTGCCACCCCAGTGCGGCAGTTCGACCGTGCGCTGTTTTGCACCCGTCGTGCTCACCGGGACAGTGTGATGGCCCAGGTTCACATGGCGGCAGTGAACGACCTCGCCGAGTTGGCTCGGTACTACGACGATCCACCCGATGGCGTGCGCGCCAACATGATATTCAGCCTTGACGGAGCGGTCTCGTTCGACGGCCGGGCCGGCCCACTGTCCGATCCTCTGGACCAGCAACTGTTGTTGGCGCTGCGTGGGTTCGCCGACGTGGTCTTGGTCGGAGCCGGGACGGTTCGTGCGGAGAAATATGGGCCGGTGCGAATTACGCCCGCACAGCGTTCGTTTCGCCACAGCCGCTGGGGACTGGATCAGTCACCCGCAGTTGCCGTGGTGTCCCAGTCCGGGAGGCTGCCCGCCTCGATATTCGCCGACGCGGCACGTCCTCCCATCGTGGTGACTAGTTCAAGGGCGGCTGCGACGTGGCAGAGGTCCGACCCGGATCGGCATCCGGAAGTGCTGATCGCCGGCGACGACGCCGTCGACATGACAACGGTTCTCACCGAACTGCGACGGCGGGGCATGCGGCGAGTCCTCTGCGAGGGTGGACCGACGTTGCTCGACGAACTCGTGTTGGCTGACCTCGTCGACGAGATGTGCGTGACCATTGCCCCAAAACTCGCCGGGACGAGTCAGTCCGCCGCATCCAATGACGTCGGGCAACTCGCGGCGCCCACCAGGCTGTCGCTACGTCACGTACTGACCCATGACGGTTACCTATTCCTCAGGTACGGCCGCTGACGCGAACCGCATCCCTACCCCCAGCTCGGCCCGGTCGTCGCGCACGACCGAAGTCCAACGACTCACGGCCTCGTCGTGCACGAGTGGCGCACGCCGCGCGTCATGGCATCAACCATTCAATCGTGGACAGGCCTATCAAACGCATAGTCAGTGAGCGTCGGGGTCCACGAGGTAGGCGACCACGACGTCAACCATGCACGAGATTGCATTGCGGCCAATCACTTCGTATCCGTGGGTGCTCAGCGTCGGCAGACAGAGTAGCGCGGCGCGCGGACTAAGCCCATTGGCCTTCGCATGCGACGCGTCAGACTCGAAAGCCCCCAACGAGGCGGCCTGAGGCGAGAGTCCTTGGCTGCGAGCAATTTCCATCAAGCGATCGGCGACGTCTTCTCGTAAACGCAGAGTGCATCGCCGTAAGCCGGTGATGGTGTCGGCCAGGCAGGTGCAGGGACCGATGCGACCGCCGTCGCCCAGGGGTTACGGACAGAGCTTTCGACCCTGCTCGGTGAGGGATTCGAAAGAGGTGGGGACCGGCTGCCTTTCGCCACCGATCTCGACGTAACCGTGCACCAAGATCGGCGCAACACTCGGGTAGCGACCGACCCACCGGGCACTATCACTCAGCGCGTATTCCGTTCCATTGGCGGCAAACGTCACCCAGTCCGGGGCGTGGCAGGTCAGTACGCCCTGGTCGACGGTGAACGGCCACGAGTCGTGATTCGTCGCGCTCTGCCACTCGGTTCTCGAGACCACGGCGCTGTCCGTAGGCTTGGATTGGCCCGCGCAACTCACCAGCGCAAGCGCGGCTGCGGCTGCCGTCAAAACCACACGAATCCCCATGGGCAACACTAGCTCTGGCTAGCAAAGCGAGGCTGTGCGGCGCTAGATTCGACGAGCAATCTACGCGACGGCGCCCCGGGGTTGAGGTTACTCAGTTCGTGTCTCTGCTCTACTCGTGCGCGCCCAGCGTGCCATCGAGATACTGGGAACGACATGCGCGGCGGGCGAGTTTACCGCTGGTAGTGCGTGGAATTGCTCCTGCAGGAACGAGTTTCACGTCGGCGACGGGCAGTCCGTGTCGGCGCGAGACGGCCGCGCGGACGGCAGCGATGATCGGTTCGGGACCGGCGCGGCCAGCGCCGGGCGCTCGCTCGGCCACGATGACAAGGCGTTCGGCGGTGTCGGTCTTGGACGACCCGTGTCCTGGTATGTCCCCGGTCGGAACGGCGAACGCTGCAACGTAGCCGGCGCGGATCGCCGCAGATGCCTGCGCGGTGGTCCATTCGATGTCTTGCGGGTAGTGGTTACGGCCGTCGACGATGATCATGTCCTTGAGCCGACCGGTGATGTAAAGCTCGCCGTTGATGTAGACCCCGAGGTCCCCAGTGCGCAGCCACGACGCGTCGTGATGTGCTCCCGTGGCGTGGCTACCCGTGGATAAGCGGGACTGCAGCTTGTTGGCGAACGTTTGCTTGCTTTGAGCGGGGCGTCCCCAATATCCGCGCCCAATGTTGTTGCCGTGCAACCAGATCTGCCCGATGTAGCCGTCGGGCAATTCATTGGCGTCGTCGCTGACGATGATCGCCCACTGACCCGCGGACACCCGGCCGCATGATATCTGTGCGATAGCGGTGGGCGCGTCGGGAGCCACAACCACTGCCTTGCCCGCGCCCAGTTCTGCGCGATCCAGGTAGGTTGCCGTTGCTTCGGCGTCGGGGGCGATCGTCGAGACGAACAGGGTGGCCTCTGCTAGCCCGTAGGACGGCATGATTGTCGTCGGCTTCAGCCCGTAGGGCGCAAAGGCCTCGTTGAATTTGCGAATCGAGTCCAGGTTGACCGGTTCGGAGCCGTTGATCAGACCGGCGACGTTGCTGAGGTCGAGCTGTTCGCCCTCCGGTGGTACTCCCCGTTGGGCCGCGAGCTCAAAGGCGAAGTTTGGTGCGGCCGCGAACGTGCGGCCGTGTTTGGCTTCTTCGGCGAGCGCGCGGATCCAGCGCAACGGCCGACGAACGAAGGCGATCGGGGACATCAGGGTTTGAAGACCCCCGAATAGAGCGGGAAACATGATGAACATCAGACCCATGTCGTGGTACAGCGGCAGCCAGCTCACGCTGCGAATATCGAAGTCCAGTCCCACGCCGATGATCATTTGCAGCACGTTGGTGACCGCAGCGCGGTGAGTGATCTCGACGCCAACAGGGGAGCGGGTCGAACCGGATGTGTACTGCAGGTAGGCAATGTCATCGGAATTGATCGGTACCCGGGTAAATGTTGCACCCACAGAGTCGGGGACGGCGTCTATGGCGATCACCCGTGGGCGTTGATCGCGGTCTAGCTTGCGCAGGAAATTCTGGACGGCGGCGCTCGCCCCAGTGGTAGTCAGTATCACCGAGGGCCGCGCATCAGCGAGCACCGCGTTCAGTCGCTCGACGTGGCCAGCCAGTTCGGGGGCAAACAGGGGCACGGCGATCATCCCGGCCTTGATGGCGGCGAAGAACCCGACGACGTAGTCGAGACCCTGCGGGGCGAGAATCGCCACCCGCTCACCCGGTGTCGAGACCTGTTGTAGTCGCGCGCCGACGGCATGCAACCTAGCTCCCAACTGGCTGTAGGTGAGGTCGTTGGGCTCGCCGTCGGGGCTGTGCGTGTAATCGAGGAACCGGTAGGCCGGATAACCGCCGAAATCAGCGATATTGCGATCCAAGAACAACGTCAGGTTCGCGTCGTCGGGTAGGGCGATACCACCATCGGCGTCGAAGTAGTCCTCCAATTTTAGTGAGGTCCGACGGTCCGCAACACGCTGTCCTGCCGACTCAGTCATATCCTCAGTTTAAGAGTGACCAAATCATCGAGCCCGTGGGCATGGTCACCCGCGGTGGCCCGCTTGGTCGGTAGAAGCATCCGGAGTTTGATGCCGCCCTCCTCAGAAGGTTCGTACACATGCCGAATCCCGGTTGGTTTAGTGCTGGCGCCGCGATGTGAAGCGCGACGTGACGGCGTGCGTCGCGCCGGCGGCCAGCGCGGGCAACCCCGCATAGGTGCGCGGATCAAGTAGCGCCGGCCAGGTGTGACGGCTGCTGGGTCGGTCGTTCTTGGCGAGCCGTTCAGCCAGCCACCACAGGCTCATCGGAACTGCGAAGGGATACAACAGTAGGTGTTCTGCGAGAGGGTCGCGGTGGTAGCTGACCGCGGCTCCGCCCTGGGTGTAGGTGTGGACGAGGCGATCCACGTCGGCGACATCGACGATCTTGTCGTGCACGCCCTGGATGAGGAGCACGGGCATGCTCGGTGTCTTCTGCCCGAGCCGCGTCACCTCGAAGACATGCCGAAGTTCGGGCAGCCCGAACAATTCCTGAAAGCTCAAGTCGACGTAATCAGCGATGTCGACATTGCGGAAGCGCCGGATGGCCTCGCCGGTCGACATCTGCTCGATCTGGGCGAGCAGGGCTTTGCCGGCTTCGGTCGCGTGTTCGTCGACGACCTTCCTCGCCTGAGGGAACACGTGCACCAGCGACGCGACCATCAATGCCGCAAGACCTGCCCACGGCGACGCATTCAGCCTGCGCGCAACGCTTTCCGGATCCACCACCGGTGAACCCATCACCGCTCCAACGATTGCGAGCTCGGGCGCGTACGTCGCGGCGGCTTCAGCTGCCCATCCGGTGGCCAGCCCGCCGCCCGAATATCCCCACACCGCCATCGAGGTGTCGGGCGAAAGACCCAACTCCGGGTAGCTGGCTGCAGCCCGTAGACCGTCAAGAACACGAAAGCCCGCCTCGTAGGGCGCGCCCCACATGCCCTTGAGTCCCTCGTGATCGGGGATGCTGACGGCCCACCCGCGAGACAGGGCCGCAGTGACGAAAAGGAACTCGGCCTGGACAGAGGCCCCGACCAACTCCGCGCCCAGCCGCAGGGCATAGGACGGAAAACACCGCGCCGCTACAGCGTCGATTGCGCACTGGTATGACAACAACGGACACTTCGCCCGGTCCGTCCCGTGCGGAACTACTACCGTGGTCACCGCCGCCTCGGGGCGACCGTGCGAGTCGGTACTGCGATACATCAGCTGGCACGCTGCGCCCTGCCGAAAACGACCGAAGAACGACACCTGCACCGCCCGCGACCGTAGTACCGCGCCCGGGGGAACCTCGTCGAGACCGGTAGGGCTCTCGTAGAACGGGTCGCAATCAGGTGTGGGGATGCCCGCGCGTCTCCGGGGCGACGATTTCTCAATCATGTTCTTCCCCAGCTATCGCCATCAGCTAACCGGCTCCATCAGTTCTTCAGGCGTGAGCCGCAGCAGCGCCGTGGGCCCGGCGAGGATCGTTGGCTCGAACAATTTGTCCGGCTCCGTAGCGAGGACAGTCACGGCAGCTGCCTAAGCCTATCTGTGACTGTGCGCGGGCGCCCCTCACGGGAGCTTGTCAGCGACGAGGCCTGCGATCGCACCTGCCTTCTCGACGTCTGTGCCCCGGCCGTTGAGCTCGACGTCGATCAGATACCGCGAATGCGACGTGAGCGAGCGCCAATTCGTAAACGGCGTGATGAGCCCGTCCTTCGTCGACACGCGGACTTCCGCATTGGACGCACCTTCGACGTCGTTCGTGCCGACGATCGCCTGGACGAATGTGAGGTCATCGCTCAAGCGGTCTTCGACGGTGATGCCGCGACACTGCCCCCATCGGGTGGCGATCCGGCGGTACCAGGATTGGACTGTTGCCGCCGAGTCCAGTTCGACGATCGCCACTGCGACGTTGACGGGTTGGTCGGAGCCCGGCGGCGTCGACCACACCCGGCGGACGGTAGCTCGGATGGGCGCGCCATCGTAGGTACGGCCGACACCGGCGTGCACGACTCCGTCGCACTCTTGGCCATGGGACGAATTCCCCCGTAGCTCATCGGTAATGCCCGTCGAGTCGCCGCGCATGGGCGTCCCGAGCAGGTCCGTGAGCTCAGCGGGGGTGGGTAGTGCCCGCTGCGCGGCGGTCACCACGGACGAACCCGTGACGACGCGGGAGCAGCCCGTGACCAGACCGAGCACCAACATCACGACGACGACTGCGCGGTTCATCAGCCGGATTCGTAAACGGCGAGTTGGTCGAACGTGACGTAGGCAATCTGAGTGGAGTCGTCGGGCAGTCGCACCCGAACCGGCAGACCGGGACCGACGGAGTCGGCATCGACGACGACATCCGTGGTGCCGGGCGGCAGATTCTGTGGCGGCCCCGTGTCATCGGTTGGCGGAGACACGATGACACGCGGGCACAGCGGGGACTCAAAGACTTCGGCGTGTTTGCCGAATATGGCCATTGCTCAAGGTTATGCGCAACGAGCGCCCGCCAGTGTTCCTGCAACTCGAGAACAGGGCTGACCACCCCATGGACGAAGGTGCTCAAGCGCGCATCCTCGACGACGTTTGCCCAACTCTCAACCCGGACGTTTCTCAGTTCCAAAGAAACGAGGCCAGCCGCCGCCGATCACATCTTGTCTCGTGTGCAGGTAGCTTCGTCGCATTGTTGCCGGACTGGATTTGAGCTCTGGGGCGGGCGGACCCCGATTGGGCGACCTGGCCGCGCGAGCACGTACTACAGCAGTCTCGGCTGAATTTGTCTCGATCGCCGAAGGCGTCCCGCCTCGTCAGGCCGTCGTCATTCAGCCCCTGCGTCAGTACGGTTCGACCGTGGGTGTGTCGGGCACGGTGGGATCCAGTCGGTGCAGGGCGCGGTTGCCCTTGTAGCTCACTGGGTGCATGGTGGTGGCTCCTGCCAGCCCGAATGAGCTGGGCATGTTGACGTAGACGGTTTCGTGTCCGCCACCTAGTACGTAGGTTTCGTGAAATACACCAACGTCGCCGGTGTCTTTGATCCGTCGGTTGAACTCACGCCATGCTGGTAGATGGGCGTGGTCTCGCGCGGTGGCGTAGGCATTGAGTTGCTCGGCACTGGCCCAGTACTGCACGACGAGCGCGGTTCGGCCGCTCAGATAGGTGGTGGCTCCCAGTAGGCCCAACTCGGGCCGCTTCTCCAGTTCGGCGAGCATTCGCGGCATCTGACGGAACACCGGAAACCACTTGTGTGGCTTGAACGGACGGTTGACTCGCATACCGATGAGGAACACGACGGTTCCCTCGGGTGCGTCAGCGGTGGTTCTTCCTGGGGTAATTCCCGACATTGGTCCACCTTTCGTCTGCGTACCCGGCCGACGGTATGGGCGAGATGCGCCTGGTTCATGGAACTGGAGGTAATCCTTCAAGCCGTTCGAGGGCTGTCGGCGTTCATTGGCCCCTTTATCGAGCGTCTTGCCTAAGCACATTCCAGGATAGACATGTCAGTTATGGAAGGTCAAGAGGGCCTGGTCGTCTCGTTCGTAGAGACTTGAGGCCGGGTCTCGACGACCGACTGATAGCCCTCGATGCCTGGATCGAGGAGACCTTCGCTCAACATCCGCGGGCAGCGATCATTCAGTGCCGGCGCGGTGTTTCACGAAGGCGAGCCGCTCGAACCCGCTGACCGAACGGGGCGGCGAATCAACTGCGACGAGGGTCGCCTTAAACATCGCTATCGACAGGTGTTTTCACACTGCCCCGGGCGGACCCGTGTGTAGTGGCGCCGAAATATGACCGTCTCGAGATCACATCTTGGCTCGGTCGTCGGCGCGGACTGATGGTTGAGTACAGAGGTGGTCGATCTTGGTTCGCTTGGCCCGTTCCTGCTGGCGGCATTGCTGTTGGTGGTGATTCCCGGTCCCGATATGGTCATGATCGTCGCTCTGGGCACCCGCTACGGCCGAGCTGCGGGCGTCGCCGCAGCGGCGGGTGTGTCGGCGGGGTTGGCTGTGCACGCCATGATCGCGGTCCTGGGATTGTCCGCGTTGCTGCACAAATTCCCGGCCGTCTATCTGGGGTTGAAATGGGCGGGCGTGCTTTACCTGATCTACCTAGCGGTGACGACGTCACGGACCAAGCCATCCAGGACGGATCACTCCGAATCCATTCCCGTTCAACGCAGTTCGCCGTGGGCGGCGTTTCGCAGCGCGATGATCACCAACGTGCTCAACCCGAAGGTGATTCTCTTCAACGTCGCGTTCCTGCCCCAGTTCATCAATCCACACCTCGGACACGTTCCGCTGCAACTCGCCGTTCTCGGGGTCGTACTTGTCGTCGTCGACTTCAGCATCGACGGTCCCATCGGCTATTTCGCCGGATCCCTCGGACATCGCATCACCTCGGCCGGGGCCAGGAGTGCACGCCGGATCAACCGCGCCGTCGCCACCGTATATCTGACACTGGCCGGATGGGTCGCCGCTACAGCTTGAGTGATAGCCACATTCATCGCCAACCAGTACGCAGTGCTGGCAGTCCAACGCCATTCTTACCGAGGTAGCGTCGCCACCCAGTCCAGGGTTCGATCAACCCGACGCCGAATTGGCTGTGGCTCAATATGATCGCCCTCATCGAGGGCGCTCGCCGCCAAACTCCCCACGGTCGCCGAGCACCTGGAAGCGGCACGACCGTAGCTGTCGGCATTCACCGCGTTCCCCAAACAGATCTGGTCCAACAATCCCCAAGAGCGGCTCAACAAGGAGATCCACCGACATGCTTGGGCGGCCGCCGTTAATCCGCCGAGGTGGTGTCAGGTGTCATCACCAGTTGCGTGAGCTCCCTGGCTAGTGGCATTGTGGTCGCCGCTTTCCGGGGCGAGGCCCTGTCCCTGATCGCCTCGCGGGTGACCGTTGCCGCCGTTGGTTGCGTGCATCAGTTCGCCGCCGGCTGGGCCGACTGGGCCGCGGGCTTGCATGAGTCCCCCGGCGTTGGTCGACTGGATCAGACCGCCACCATTCGTGGCCTGCATGAGTCCGCCAGCGTCGGTGGCCTGGCTATGGGGCGCCGCAGGCGCCGGTGTGGTGCTTGCGTTGGCCGCTGCGGCGCTGCCGATCGCGATACCGCCGATGACGGCAGCAGTACCAATGGTGACTGCAATGCACCGGACGAAGGCATGAGGTGAAGTCGTGTTCATTGGAGTTCTCCTGTCAGACTTGATAATTGGACTTGGGTGGTTCACCTGCTACAGCCGAAGTTACGGATCCGCAGTCGCCGTGGCGCGCTTGTGCTCACTAGTCGCGAAGTACGCGATCTCCAGCTTTTGCGCATTGTGCTCAGCGGTGGCTCGTAGGCTCAACGGATCTGGCGGCCTGGAAGCTGGACTAGGGGGTGGAAGTCCCGCCCCGGTAGGTACCGGAGCGCCGGGTAGCAGGCCCGGTCGTCGTGGAGACGCGGCGGGATGAGCGGGGTGTCAAGAGCCTCTTCGGAGGGAGCAAGTGTGCGGGCGCAGCGTCAAGTGAACTCGTCACCAGACTGGGCGATCCGGGCGGTAATGGCCTCGGCCGCTTTGCCTAGCCCCATCAGGTCCGCCTTCGTCAACGGTTCCACCACCAGTTCGCGAACCTTCGCGACGTGCAACGGGGCCGCGGCGGCGACTCGCCTCATCCCCGCCTTCGTGAGCTCGACCACGCTCACCCTGCCGTCATCGGCGCAGACACCCTTGATTACCAATCCGTCGTCTTCCAGGCGCCTGACCACGTGGGACAACCGCGACAACGAGGAGTTGGCCTTGCCGGCGAGTTCCGACATTCGCAGCGTCTTGTCGTCGGCCTCCGACAGATTCGCCAACACGAGGTACTCAAACGTCGTCAGTCCGGTGGTGCGCTGCAGATCGCGTTCCAGCGCCGCCGGAAGCTCCATGACCATTGACAGCAGCTGACGCCACGCACGTTGCTGATCGTCGTCGAGCCACACCGTTTCGGGTCGGCCACGCTGACGCTTGGGTCGCGTCATCGCGACGACCCGGTGGTGTCCCATCGCGCAGCAGTCATGCCGACCTCCTCCTCCGTGTGAAGGATAGTTCAACCATCAACCATTGAATACGAGGTGCGGACCGGCGACGGCTCCGTCGAGGCAGACCCTCGGCACCGGCGATTCCGTGGGAAACAGCCCCTCTAACCCGAGGACATTAGTTGACGCGTCACGTTAATAGGTCTAGCTTTATTGAAGCATCAACCAATATGTGGGCACGGTTCCTGGGTCAACGCGAGATTCATAGGCGCAATCGATCGGGCCAACCCTGTTCGTACGCATACGGATTCGAGGAGTCTCGTGAACATCGCGGTATGGACCGTGTCCGGATTACTCGCCGCCGCATATCTCTTCATCGGTGGCACGAAATTGCTCAAGTCCAAGGAGCAACTGGCGGAGAACCCGTCCACGGCGGCCGCCGCTGAGGCGTTGTCCGCGACGTCGATCAAACTCATCGGCGGCGTCGAGGTGGCCGGCGCTCTCGGTCTGATCCTGCCGTGGCTGACCGGTATCGCACCCATCCTGACGCTTGCCGCTGCCGTTGGGCTTGCGCTGCTGCAGGTGGGCGCGGCGGTGTTCCATGGTCGACGCGCAGAGTACAAACAGTGGCCCGTGAACGCCATGTTCCTGGCGCTGGCGGTCTTCGTCGTCGTCGCTCGGACCGCGGAGGTCGTGCGATGAGCACCGCACTGCAATACGCCATCGTGGGCACCGGTAGCATCGGCGCGGTTCTGGCGCAACGATTCTCCGACCACCACGTCCCACTACTGTGGGCCAACACGCGAGGTCCGGAGACGATCGACGTTACCGAACTGTCCGACGCGATCACACCGGCCACCCTCGACACGGCCCTGGGCGCAGACGTGATCATCCTGGCCATTCCGTTCCTGAAGGTCCGCGAGCTGGGCAAGACCCGTTCGGACTGGTCGGGCAAGATCGTCGTCGACGCGACGAACGCGTATCTGGTGCCCAACTCCGAGCACATCCTGGGCGGCCGACTGTCGACCGAGTACAACGCCGAGGCCTTCCCGGGCGCCGCGGTCGTCAAGTCGTTCAACCAAACCGCCGCTACGCAGCTCGCCGAGAAGCGTCCACCCGAATTCGGGAAACGCGTGGTCTTCGTGTCCAGCAACGACTCCGCAGCCAGCGCGACGGTGGCCGAGTTGTGCACCGACCTCGGCTTCGCCCCCATCGAACTCGGACGTGTCGACGAGGGCGGCGTACTCATCCAAGCCCGCAACGCCTTGGTCCTACGCGAACTCTACGAGCTGCCGTCCGCACTCGAGCAGAACGCCCAGTCCAACTCGACTGCGGAGCAACAAGTCTCACCCGGTACATGGACGGTCGACCCCGTGCACTCGTCCATCACGTTCTCGGTTCGCCACCTGATGGTCGGCAGGGTTCGTGGGCGGTTCGGCGACTTCTCCGGGGCGATCACGGTGCCCGAGAACGGAACTCCGAGCATCACGGCGACCATCGCGGTCGGGTCGGTGGACACTGGCAACCCAACCCGCGATGAGCACCTGCGGGCTCCCGACGTCTTCGGCGCCGACGAGTTCCCCACCGCGACCCTCGTCTCGGTTGACATGCACGGCACCGGGCAGAACGACTGGGTGCTCGTCGTCGACTTCACCCTGCGCGGAATCACCAAACGTCTACCGCTGGCATTCTCCTTTCTCGGCGTGAGCGCCGGCATGGGTCACGGTGAAGTGGCCGGGTTCGAAGGCTCAATCAAACTCAAACGTAGTGACTTCGGCGTCCTGACCGACACTTCGGTGCTGGCCGGGGGCGGCCCAGCCCTCGGGGACACCGTCGACGTCACCGTGTCCTTGGAGGCGGTCAAAGAACCCTACGCGCCGACCGGATCAGAGAGCGGCGCCGCACCCGCCTAGCGCCGGCGCCGACCGCAGTAGTCGTTGGGCAACAGCATCTTTCATGCGGCGGCGAGTCGGGCAACGCGCTGGCGGCTGTTGAAGGGCTTGGGAGACAACACATCAACCGTGGAGTGACGGGTCGACATTAGTTGGCACTGCTCGGGGCAAGTGTCGTCGGTCGTGTGCGCTAAGCCCCCCGACGACGACGAAGCAACCTAGGAAGGCTCGTCGTCGGCGGAGGAGTCTTCGACTTTGGCCAGGTTGTGCAAGATTCGTTGATTGAGGGCGGTGAGTGTGTCGAGTTCAGCCGGGGTGAACAGGTCAACGAAGTTGGAGCGGACGTCCCGCACGTGCCCGGGCGCCGCGTTCTCGATCGCAGCGCGGCCGGCCGGCAGTAGGCAGATCATGGTGCTGCGGGCGTCGCCGGGATTGGGTTCTCGGCTGATCAACCCGTCGATCTGCATCCGCCGGACCTGGTGGGACAAACGGCTCTTCTCCCAGCCCAGTGCGTGGCGTAGCTGATGCGAAGGCATGCGGTCCCCGTCGTGATCGGAGAGTAACGCCAAGACTTCGTAGTCGGCCCCGGACAGGCCCGACTCCTGTAGGCGCCGAGCCAGGTGAAACTCGAGTCGGTAATGCGCATCGACGAAGGTTCGCCATGCGCAGGCTTCTTGCGCGTTCAGCCAGTTCGGTTCCATCGTCCTCCAGCCTTCCTTTTGGTTGACAGATCTACCAAATGGAATATGGTGGATGAGTCAACCTTTTCATCTGTGAGTCTAGACGGGATGCCTCATGAGCCTCATCAGCATCATCGGCGTGGGGAACATGGCCAGGGCCTTGGCCAATCGTGCGCTCGCTGGCGGCAACGCAGTCGAGTTCATCGGTCGTGACCCGTCCAAAGCCGAAGCGTTGGTTGCCGCGCTCGAAGGCGCCACTGTCGGCACGGCGGGTACGGCACCGGCCGGGGACATCGTCGTCCTCGCCGTGCCTTACGCAAGCGCGATGGCGGTGCTCGCTCAGTTCGGGAACGCCCTGAACGGCAAGGTCATCGTCGACATCACCAATCCCATCACCCCTGATTTCACCGGCTTCCTTACCCCCGAGGGCAGTTCCGGTGCGCAGGAGATCGCCAAGGCTGCCCCCGCCGGCGCGCATGTCGTCAAGGCATTCAACACCCTGCCCTGCGACGTGCTGGCGGCCGGTTCAATTGACGGTCGCCCAGTGGATGTGTTCATCGCCGGCGATGACGCGCAGGCCAAGGCGCGGGTGTCGGCGTTCGTCGACAGCCTGGGCATGCACCCGATGGACGCCGGGGCGCTGCCCATGGCGCAGGCACTGGAGAACGCCACTCTGATGCAGCTGGGCCTCATCACCCACTCCGTCAAGAACCCGAATCTCTTCCTCGGCGTCAGCGTCCTGCGCTAAGCGACACCCGGCACCACCCACCATCACCCACCATCAAAAGGACAGTCACATGCGCGTTTTCGTCACTGGAGGGACCGGCCATTCCGGTTCGCACATCATCCCCGAGCTGATCGCCGCCGGGCACGACGTCACGGGCCTGGCCCGGTCGGACGCCTCCGCGGAGGCCCTGTCCGCGCTCGGCGCGACGGTCCGCCGTGGCAGTATCGAAGACCTCGACGGGCTCAAGGAAGCGGCCGCGGACGCCGACGGCGTCATCCACGTCGCGCACCGACAGGATCTGCTTCCGACCGGCGGGATGGACGCCGTGGCCGCTGCCGAGGTGCCGATCATGCTCGCCTACGGCGAGGCGCTCGCCGGAACCGGAAAGCCACTCGTCGCAGCGGGCAGTATTGGCTCGCCGGGAAACTTGGGCCGACCGGCCGCCGAGGAAGACCCGGCCCTGCCCTGCGGGGAGGAGCACAAGGGCACGCTGCGGGCTCGTAATGTCGTGGAGCGGACGGTAATTGGGCTCGCCGAGCAGGGAGTGCGGTCTTCGATCGTGCGGCTTCCGCTCATCGCGCACGATACGACCGATGACGCTGGCTTCCTGCCGGGGCTGATCGCGCTGGCCAAGGAGAAGGGCGTCGTCGGCTACCCCGGAGACGGCACGAATCTTTGGTGCGCCGTTCACATCCGCGATGTCGCCTCCCTGTTCCGCCTGGCGCTGGAGAAGGGTCCGGCGGGTAGATATTGGCACGCGGTTCAGGATGAGGGGATCCCGTTCCGCGACATCGCCGAGGCCATCGGAAGTCGGCTGGATCTGCCCGCCGTGAGCATCCCCATGGATGTGCTGATGCTGCCGGGATACTTCGGCCAGTTCATGAATCTGGTCACCGGATCCTTCCCTGCGACCAGCCTCAGCACCCGCCAAACCCTGGGCTGGGACCCCGCTGGACCCGGTCTGTTCGCAGACTTGGACAACGGCCACTACTTCCCGGGGGCGGACGCATGACCACATTCGCACCCCACCGTGACACGTTGGAGTCTTTCGTCGATTGCATCAACGGCGGCGCAGACAAAGACACGCTCACCGGCCTGCTCGCCGAAGACGTGATGCTATACGGCCCGTTCGGCGACGAGCCAGTCACCGGCCGCGAGGCCGCCGTGGAGACCATCAAAAGGGTCAACGCACTGTCCTCAGACGACACCTACACGGAGGTCCTCAGCGGAGACACCCACCACGCCGCGCACTTCCGACTGCAGGTAGGTGACGCCGCGGTCAACGGCATCTTCCTCGTCCTGCTCGACGTGAATGCCAAGATCGCCGAGGTCAGCATCTTCTACCGCACCCTGCCGGACGGCGTTGCGCTGCAACGCAACCTCGCGCAGGCCATCGACATGCAGCCCTGGGAACTGCGCACCGACGGGCCGTGACGGCCAACGCCGCGCCTCCTTCACGACGGCCTCTGCCAGTTCGGACTCGGGTGCAGGAATCAACGCTTCGAATAATCAGACAAGAGAGGACATTTCATGAACAGCGTCAGCATCATCGGCACCGGAAACATGGCCCGCACCATCGCCGCACTGGCCGTGGCGGGCGGCAACACCGTCGAGATCATCGGCCGCGATCAGTCCAAGGCCGCCGCGCTGGCCAAGGATCTGGGCGGCACCACCACGACCGGAGAGTTCGGTGCCGTCCCGGCCGGGGACTTCGTCATCGTCGCCCTCGCGTACGCCAACGTCGTTCCCGTCGTCGCCCAGTACGGAAATGCACTGGCGGACAAGGTGATCGTCGACATCTGCAACCCCGTCAACTCCGCGGCCGACGGACTCGCCACCCCCGAGGGCACCTCGAGCGCTCAGGAAGTCGCCAATGCGGCCCCGGCGAGCGCCAGCGTAGTCAAGGCATTCAACACTACCTTCGGTGCCGTCCTGGCCAAGGGCCATCCGATGGACGTCCTCATCGCTGGCGACGACGAGCGCGCCAAGGCCCGCGTTGCGGAGTTCATCGAGAGCCTGACACTGCGCCCGCTCGACGTCGGCGGCTTGACCATGGCGCACTACCTGGAAGGAACGGGGCTGGTCATGATCGGTCTCGCGCAACATGGTGTGGGCAACTTCGACTTCGCCCTCGACGTCACCGTGCCCTGGAAGAGGGGGTGAGCACCTTCATCATCGTGGTCAGCGACGAATCCGAGGTGCTGGAACGCTTTGCCGCCGAGCTGATCCCAGCCGTACGCGAGCAGGTAGCCCGCCAACGCGCATGACCATGTTGAGACGACGGCAGAACGGCCAACCGCCTGTATCTGAACCTCAGAGGGTGAACGCCTGCGGCGGCCCGGCGAGCGTGGCCTTGGCCTGCAGCCCGATCGCATCGGCGATTTCAATTTCGCCTGCCTCTAGCCCGTCGAGGGCCAGCTCGACGAGTGCGGCCGGTTCGGTGACCACGCCTTCGGGGAACTCGATCCCGGCCGTGTGGGCGAAGTCGTACAAGGTCTGGGTGCCGATGAGTCCGGGCATGAGGCCGACGACTTGCGTTCCCTGGCTGGCCAATTCGAGGCGCACACCGTTGGTGAGTCCCCACTCGGCCGACTTGGCTGCAGCGTAGGCGGTGTTGCCGTCCACGGTGAGCCACGCGGCTGCCGACAGCACGTTGACGATGGCACCGCCGCCGTTGCGTGCGAGAATCGGGGCGAACGCCCGGATCACGTTCAACGTGCCGAAGTAGTTCGACTCCATCACATGCCGGATGGCCTCCATCTCGCCGGTCACCAGGTTGCCGCCCGCGGTGTCGGCGGCGTTGTTGATCAAAATGTCGACGTCATCGGCGATCTCGGCGGCAGCCCGGACGGAGTCCGGGTCGGTGATGTCGAGGCGCAGCACCTCCGCCCCGGGGATGTCGACGAGCTGGGGCTGTCGTGCCGTGGCGTATACCTTGGCCCCGCGGCGCAGGAGTTCGGTTGCGAACGACGTGCCGATGCCGCGATTGGAGCCGGTGACCAAAGCCGTGGCGCCTGCCAATTTCATTTGTCCTCCACGGTATTCAAGATGGGTACACAAGATGACCGATCGGTCATGTTGCCTTGACCACTGTAGGCAGAAGATGACCGTATGGTCAACTTGGTAGCATGCGAGGGTGATCCCATCTGCTCGCGCCCTGCGTGCCGACGCCGCGCGCAACCGCGAGTCGCTGCTGGCCGCGGCCGAGGAAGTGTTCGCCGAGCGTGGCGTCGAGGCCTCGGTCGCAGATATCGCCCGTCGCGCGGGGGTGGCCAAGGGCACAGTGTTTCGGCACTTCGCGTCCAAAGAGGATCTGATCGCCTCGCTTGTCTGCGGGCACCTGGTCGTCCTTACCGATGCTGCGTACCGGTTGGCGGATTCGCGTGATCCCGGCGCGGCACTGTTGGAATTCCTTACCATCGCCGCCGACCAGCGACGCCAGCACGATCTGACCTACCTGCAGAACTACAGCGCGAGCGACGCCAGGGTGATTGCCATCCGCGACGAGGTCCATGCCGGCGTGGAGAAGCTCGTGGCCAACGCCCGCGCTGCGGGCGCGATCCGGCCCGATGTCACCGGCACCGATGTGTTCCTGCTGATGTGCGCACCGGTGCACGTGATGGACGGCCTCCCCGATCCGCCGCCCGACTTGTGGCGGCGCTACCTGGCGATCATCTTCGACGGGTTACGCCCGGAAGGCGCGAACCCGTTACCGCTGCCCGCTCCCGAGTTGTCCTGAGCGGACGAGGTTTCCGTTCGCGTCGACGATGACATACTGGGCCGGACCGGTCAACACTTTCTGATTGAATCGTCACCAATGAGCGGATAGTCATACCGGTCGTCAGTCGGAGTGCTGATGGGGTGCGTCGGACGTCATCACGGCTGGCCACTCGGCGGGAGAATCCCGCAGTGACGAGATGTCGGGAAGTGGTTTCTGGCATAGCGTTTTGGCCTGTTTGGGTGTCATGCCAAGTGTCCTCAGTAGGCGTTCGGTCACCGAGTCCACGGTGGCTTCAGTGTCACGTTCTGGCCGCTCGCGAAGCAGTGTGGCCAAGCCGAAGAACATGCCTCCGGCGATGGCGAGGCCCAGTTCGGGATCGGCGATCGTGAAACGCCCATGGTCGATCGCCGCAGTGATGTCACGTAGTGCCCTCGGCGACAACCCGCGGTCGGACATGATCAATGAGCTGCCGTGCGCAAGCAGCAACGCGGCTTCTTGGGGACGATGGCGAAACAGTCGTCCGCTCAATCGATAGTTGGCGGCGAACGCTTCGGCTGGGTCCGAGATGTGCGCAGTGAACCCGTCGAGCAGAGCGCCTAGATCGTCGAGAGCCTGTGTCAGGGCCGCCTCGAACAATTCCTCCTTGGACGAGAAGTGGTTGTAGAAGGACCCCATGCCCACGTCGGCTGCTTGCGTGATCTCCAAGATCGGCACACTCATCTTGCCGTGGGCGATGAACCCCTGGGCCGCGCGCACCAAAGCGTGACGGGTACGCAGCTTGCGCCGCTCCAAGCGGCTGGCCGGGGCGCTCGTTGACTCGGTGACACTGCGCTCGGGCAGATCCATGACGCGATGGTAGCAGCCAGGATCAATCCTGACGATATCGTCAGAAGGCTTGACTGAGGATTCGATCGTATGTGACGATTTCCTCAACAATCGCAGAGGGAGGTGCAACGTGGCACAGACAGCCACGCAGCGGCGAGACGGTCACAAAGACCTACACAGTGAACAGGGAGCCCGACGCGGCGAGCATTCTGGCCGCTCGCGGGATCCCGTCATCCGGGTCGCGGACATTGCGTGGCTGGAGTTCGACAAGCCCGATCTCGTTCGGGCGGAGGCGTTCGCACGCAGCTTCGGATTCGGCATCGCTGTGCGCGACCCGCAGGAGCTACATCTGCGCGGCACCGCGGCTGGTTCGCCCTGTGTGATCCTGCGCCGCGCTCAGCGCACGCGGTTCGCGGGACTGGCGTTGCGCGCAGCTGACGAGGTCGACGTGCTGCGGTTGGCCGACAAGACGGGTGCTCGGTTGCAGCCCCTTCCCGAATCGTTGGGGGGAGTAGGGGTTCAATTGACCGACCCCAGCGGCATGGCGGTCAAGGTCGTCGCAGGTATGCACGAACTGCCCGCTCAGCCCGAACAGGCGCCGCAGGTCGTCAACACCGGACCCGATGCCACGCGGATCAACGCCACGGTGCGACCGCCGCGGGTGCCCGCCCGTGTGCAGAGGCTGGGTCACGTGGTCCTGCAGTCCACCACGTATCTGAAGACGCTCAACTGGTACCTGGACACCTTCGGGATGATCGTTAGCGACTTCCTCTTCTTCCCGGGTCAGCGGGGCCGCGGCCCGGCGATGAGCTTCATCCGATGCGACCGCGGCGACACTCCCGCCGACCATCACACCCTCGCCCTCGCACTCGGACCGGCCAACCGCTACGTCCACTCGGCGTATGAGGTCACCGACCTCGACACACTGGCCGCCGGTGGCGAATACCTCCGCGAGCGCGGCTACTTCCGCTCCTGGGGGATCGGCCGTCACATCCAGGGCAGTCAGTTGTTCGACTACTGGCGCGACCCGGACGGCTTCCTGGTCGAACACTTCGCCGACGGTGACATGTTCGACAACACCCTCGAACCGGGCTGGGCGCCGTTCACCGCCTCGGGTCTCGCGCAGTGGGGGCCCCCTGCGACCAAGGACTTCCTCGACGCCGATCCGCGCGCAGCACGGCATCAACTGACCTCGATGCTCACCGCCCTGCGCGACGACAACGAATTCGACCTCAACCGCCTCGTCGGCCTACTGAAAGTTGCCATCTCATGACCACTTCCGTCCTCAGAACTGCCGATGGGTGGTGGGTGCGCACCCCCACCGGCGCGGCACCGATCACCACGTCCGCGGTCAACACCGCCGAGTTGCTGGCCGACAGGGCCGCCATCGACGCGGCCGCCGTCAGCGGCGGCACCGTCGCCGTCGAGGAGTTGACGCTGCTGTCTCCGGTGACTGTGCCATGCCGTGTGATCGCGCAGATGACGAACTTCGAATCCCATGTTCTCGATTCCGGGATGGACCCGAAGACGATGCCGCTGACCTTCTTTCGCAAATCCTCCGCCTCGATCACCGGGCCGTTCGCAAAGATCGTCCGGCCGGCACACGTGAAACTGCTGGACTATGAAGTCGAGATCGGTCTGGTAATCGGACGCGACGTCCCGGTCGGGACGACGGTGACCGAGAACGACCTGCCCAGCATCATCGCCGCGCTGACGGTCACCAACGACGTGTCCGCCCGCGACATCCAACTGCCGCAAACCCAGTTCTACGAGGCGAAGTCGTACCCGACATTCACGCCCGTTGGACCGGACCTGGTGCTTCTGGATGCCGCCGAGCTTGCCCGGTTCGGTGACCTGAGGCTGCGGTTGAGCGTCGGCGGCGAAGAACGGCAGAACGCCGTCGTCGAGGGCGACATGCTGTATCGCCCGCTGCAGGCGCTGCAGTCACTCACCCGTTTCCAAGACTTGGCCGCCGGTGACCTCGTGCTCACCGGCACCCCCGCAGGCACCGCGCTCACCGCCCCGCCGAAGCCCATCGAGATCATCGGCAACCTCCTGCCGCCCGCGGTCAAATGGAAGGCATTCTTCTCCCGGCAGGCCAAGAATCCGAAATACCTGCAGCACGGCGACGTCGTGGAGGCATCGATCGCCACCGACGACGGCGCGCTCGACCTGGGCACGCAGCACCTGACGGTCCAGCACGCATGAGCGCCGACATGCTCTGGCCCGCAGCGCAATCGCCGGGCGATGTCGCGGCCATCGAAGCAGTTCCGTTGGACCGACGCGGCTTACCGGCGAGCACCTATGGCATCGTGCTGCGGGCCGCGCAGCTGTGGCCCGACCGCACCGCGCTGACCGTGCTGTGAAGTCCTTCGCGGTGGCCTACGAGATCGACGAGCAATGACGCACCCGGCGAACGACGCACTCCCCGAACACTTCCCCGTTGTCGTCGTCGGCGGCGGTCCCACCGGGATTACCGTGGCGACCCTGCTCGCACAATACGGCGTCGACGCGCTGGTGCTGGACCGGTGGCCGCAGGTCTACCCGCAGCCGCGCGCGGTTCACCTCGACGACGAGGTGTACCGCATCCTGGCCCGCCTCGGGATTGCCGGCGAGTTCGCCGAGATTTCCCGGCAGGCCCGCGGTCTGCGGCTCATCGATCGCAACATGACCGTGCTGGCCCAGTTCCACCGAGATACCGCCGTGACACGGAACGGCTTTCCGGCGGCCAACATGTTCGACCAGCCACAGCTCGAAGAACTGTTGCGCGCCAACATTACCCGCTACCCGCTCGCTCGATTTCGCGGTGACACCGAGGTTGTCGAGGTGATCCCCGATGCGCGTCCGCTGCGATTGCGCGTGCGCGACCGCATGAGCGGCCAGGATTCGGAGATCACCGCTGATTTCGTGCTCGGCTGCGACGGCGCCAACAGCATGGTTCGCACGGCGATCGGTGCAACGATGCGCAACTTGAAGTTCGAACAGCGCTGGTTGGTGATCGACATCGCGTCCGATGCCGACCTGCACCAGTGGGAGGGCGTGCACCAACTGTGCGACTCCGACCGCGCGGGTACCTACATGCGCATCGGGCCTGCCCGCTACCGCTGGGAATTCCAGCTTCTGGACCACGAATCGGTAGATGACTATGCCACCCTAGCGGAGTTGCGCCCCTTGATCGCTCCGTGGACGCGGGATGTCGACGACGCCGATCTCCGGGTAATTCGGGTCGCCGAGTACACCTTTCGCGCCCAGCTCGCGGACCGCTGGCGTCGCGGCAATGTCTTCCTGCTCGGCGATGCCGCCCACCTGACACCGCCGTTCATCGGCCAAGGCATGGGTGCCGGAGTGCGCGATGCGATGAACGTGGCGTGGAAGATCGCCGGTGTGCGCCGCGGCGATCTGCCGCGTAGTGCACTCGACAGCTACCAGGCCGAGCGCCGCCCGCACGCCCGCCACATGATCTCGCTGGCGCTCAACATCGGCCGCGCGATGACGTCTGGCGGCCGGCTCGGAACGGCCGCCCGCTCAGTGATACTGCCCTGGCTGCATCTGGTGCCAGGACTGCGGGCGAAGGTCACCGATTCTCGGACCCCGTCCCTGCGATCCTCGACGTTGGTGGAGCGCACCCTTGCACGGCGGGGCATCGTCGGCCATCTGTGCCTGAATCCGTTGCTCGGCAACGGCATTCGCCTCGATGACGAGCTCGGACTTGGGTTCGGCGTGATCACTCGGGTTGCCCTGACCGCTGAGCAGCAGGAAATCCTCGACGCCCGCGGCGCGAGCACCGTCCACGCTGCCGCGGGTTCAGAGCTGGCCCGGTGGCTGCGCCGCCATCACGTCAAGGCCGCAGTCGTGCGACCCGACCGCACCATCATGATGGCCGGCGGCGATCTCACCGCAGTGTGCCAAGCCGTTCCGCCGTTCTTGCTCGACCACCACCCGACCGCTGTGCCAGACGTGCCTACCCGCCCGGTCAGTCCGCCACCTTCGCCGCCTGCCGGCGTCGTTCACCACGAATAGGAATCATCCGCGTGCTTCGTCGCCCCTCGGCTGTGCCGGTGTACCGGCCCGACATCTACGCTCGCTCAGCCATTCTCGACCCCTACCCCCACTACCGCGCGATGCGCGAACTGGGGTCAGTGGTGTGGCTGGCACGCCACCGTCTCTACGCCTTGCCGCGATACACCGAATGCAAAGCCACCCTGCGCGACGACGGTCTATTCGTCTCTGGGCACGGGGTCGCAGCCAACACACTAACCAACCGACTCTCGCGCGGTACCACTCTCAACAGCGACGGTGCCGACCACGACCGTCGCCGCAAACTCGTTGCCCACCGGCTGATGCCGCGGGCTCTGCGCACCTTGGGCGACGACGTCGACGCCCAAGCACGCGCCATCGTCGCGGACGCTGTCAGCCGGCGGACGGTGGATGCAGTCGTCGACCTGGCCACAGCTCTTCCGTTGGCTGTCGTACCGGATCTGGTGGGTTGGCCACGCGACCAGCGCGACTACTTACTCGACTGGGCCGCAGCCACGTTCGACATCCTCGGACCGGCGAACCTGCAGGCGTTGCGGGCTGTGCCACGCAGCCTGCAGATGCTGCGCTTCGCTCGCCGCATCGTGCGCGAACGCAACGTGCTTCCCGGCAGCTTGGCGCATGAACTACTCACCGCCGTCGACGAGGGCCACCTCGCCGTCGACGAGGTGCCGCCGCTATTGATCGATTACATCGCCCCATCGCTCGACACGACGATCAGCGCGATCTCCAGTGCCTTGTACTTGTTTGCCACCCACCCCGAACAATGGCAGCTGCTCAAGGACGATCCCTCGCTCATTCCCAACGCCATCAACGAAGTGGTCCGCTATGAATCACCACTGCGTGCGTTCACCCGCAGGACTGCCCGGCCGAGCATCATCGCCGACGTGCCCCTTCCTGCCGGGGCCCGTGTGCTGGTGCTGTATGCCTCGGCCAACCGTGACGAACGCGAATGGGCTGCGCCCGACGTCTTCGACGTCCGCAACGACGCCGGACGTCACGTCGGGTTCGGCAGCGGCACACACGCCTGCGCTGGCCAAGGCCTTGCCCGGCTGGAGACCACGGCGATGCTCAAGGCGCTGCTCGAGCGCGTCGAGCGAATCGAGATCGCCGCCGAACCGACGTGGGGGATCAACAACATCATCCACCGCCATGACCACCTGCCAATCCGGCTCATCGCAGCCTGACTGTCACTACACAAAAGGACGATGCTCATGCGACGGCCAGCGCGCCATCGCTCTCGACGATGAAGTCTTGCGCGTGATCCGGGGACTCGGCTTGTTCGACGACGCATCACCACACCGCCCGGGCATCTCACACTTTTGAATCGTTCGATACATAAGTGGTAACGTGATATCAGTACCGACCGGTATAAAACTCTGGCGGGAGGAACGTCTTCGGATGGCAACACCAAGCGAGCCGGTAGAGGTCGTTTTGATCACCGGAGCAACCGCCGGTATTGGTCTGAGTCTGGCGGAGGCCTATCTCAACCGAGGCGCCTCGGTCGCGGTATGCGGTCGAGCGTCCGAGCCCCTGGAGCGATTCCGCCGGCGACACCCTGACGCATTGGCCGTGCAAGCCGACGTCACCGACGCGCCGGCCAGAGTTGCGATGCTTGACGCCATTGCAGAGAGGTTTGGGCGCCTCGACGTTCTCATCAATAACGCGGGGACGTTCAACGAACGCAACTTCGCCGCAGACCCCGACGCTGCCCGCGGCCTCGAGCAAGAGATCGCCATCAACCTCACGGCGCCAATCCAATTGACAAGCGAAGTCTTAAACCGCTGGCCTGATATCGCAGCGATCGTGTTCGTCACATCTGGCTTCGCGCTCGTTTCGCCCACTAGAGCACCAACTTACGGTGCCGTGAAAGCGGGACTACACGGATTCGCCGAAGGGCTGCGCCGTCAACTCGCGCCCAAAACCCATGTCTTGGAACTACTTCCCCCAACTACGGATACCCGCATGAACGCCGACCTCAATGGGAAGAAGATGGCTCCCGAGGCGGTCGCGGAGGCGACGCTGAAGGCATTGGCTCGACGGCGTCCGCTTGCTCTGCCGGGTTCCACCAAGCTCCTCCCGCCCCTCCTGCGTATCACCCCCAATACGATCACGCGCGCCGTAGCCAAGATGTGACAGAGTCGATGGCCCCGTCGACGTGGGCCGCATCGGGCAGTCAGCGCTGTTGCTCGCCGCGCGCCATTATTTGATACCGATCAGTACTGAAGCGGACCTGGCACATCGGTACCTATCGGTGCACAAAGGGTATTATCGCCAGCGTGAAGGCCCAGCAGAAAGCCCCGATGGGGCGGCCGAGAGAGTTCGATTCGGACCTGGCGCTGCAACGGGCGATGGAGGTCTTCTGGGAGCAAGGCTTCGAAGGAGCCAGCCTCACCGACCTCACCGCGGCCATGGGAATCAGTCGCACCAGTATGTACGCGGCTTTCGGCAATAAGGAAGAACTATTTGCCAAGGCCCTACAGCGCTACGTCGATGGCCCCGCCTCGTATGGCTTGAAGGCCCTGCAGAAACCAGCGGCGAAGGAGGTGGCTGTGGCGATTCTGAAGGGGGCGATCAAAACCACTACCAACGCGAACGCTCCTGCAGGTTGCCTGACGGTGCAAGGCTCTCTGGCAGCCGGTGGCGCGGCTCGCGAGATCCGCGACATGCTCGCCGCGTGGCGCAACGAGAGCGTTGCTCGCCTGACCGAGCGCTTCCAGCGCGCAGCTGACGAAGGCGACCTACCCGACGACGTCGACGCTGGCGTGCTCGCCCGCTACATCATCACCGTGTCCAACGGCATCGCCGTCCAGGCCGCCAGTGGCGCCAGTCGTGCCGACCTCAACCGGGTGGCCGATACGGCTCTACGGAACTGGCCGCTCGTGTGACGTATCAATCAGTCTTGCTTGCTCATGTCGGCACTTACATTGGTAGACAGAGTGATTGGTGGCTCCGCTCGCGTTAGCCAATCGCGGCGACGAACGAAACTCCCTGTGCGGCATAGGCATCAACCTCGGCGAGGAAACCATTGAGGTCCTCGAACGGGTCCGCGAAAAGGAAACTCTGTGCTGTGTCGATCTCGTCGGGGTCCCGGCCGATCCGGTCGCAATTGCGCCTCAGTAGCTCGATCTTGTGTTTGAGCTCGTCAGGTGATTTCGCCGTACTCGACCATATGTCGGCGTGCCTAGCTACCAGAGGCAAGGTCCTCTTCTCACCGCTCAGCGACGAAGGCCCAGTCTCTTCGTCACGTTCGGCTTGACTTTCGCGGGTGCGAAGACCGTCGGCCCTGCCGTGCGTGACGCAGCCGTTCAATCGTCTTACCGGTTCCGTTATGGCGCACCGGCTTCGGGCAACCCAGACAGGTCCGAGTATGGCGCGCTTCGGCATTGCGGATTTGCTAGCCCCGAACAGACCACTCAACACAACGGCTGCCAACGCCGCGAATTCTTAACCTGCACAGGTACATTGGATCGGGGCATTCCCAAGGCCGGTGCGCTGACCGCCTAAACGATCACCTCGAGGAATCGCACGACGACGCCGTACGCCGCATCTCTGGACCTGGCCTTGCCTGAATCAAACTTAGCTAGCGGGATAGCGTCTCCACGGGGCTGTAGCTGCCTTTACCCGCGCCGAGTGTGCGATCCAGTTCCTTTCGTCGCCATTGGCGATGTCGACGGTCGACCACCCGCGCGACGCCAGGGATATTCTGGCAGGCCGTATCTCGGACGAAGTTCGGCGCGAACCGCAGTAGTGGTGCGAAGCGCCAGGGTCCGACGTTCGGGAAGTCGGATTTGACGTACGACCCAGGCGTGTAGAAGTAGGCGTGGCCCAACTGAAAGCGGTAGTTCAGCTCGGCTTTGGCCCGACTCCATCCTCGCGACTCGGGATCGGGTCTGTAGGAATCCATGAAGGAGTGACACAGTTTTCGGCTGTCGTCGTTGTCCTCGGTGCGCTGCGCGAGCGCGGTCAACCGCATCGCACGGTAGCCGTCTTCGATGGTTTCTGGGTACCACGGTGTCTCCACGCCCATGACGTAGCCTACGTAGCGCCACATGTGCAGCATCGCGACGATCTCATCGTCGGTGGTGCGATACCCGATCGTCCGCAGTTGAGTTCCCGAGATGATCGACCCCGCCATCAGCGTGGTGAACATGTTGAACTGGCTGATCGGAACTCCGAGCCCCGGCCGGTCCCACTCGTTGTGGTTGATGATCCGTGCCCGAATCATGCAGTGCAGCAGTCGTACGTGTAGCGAGGTGGCGTAACCCGCACTGCCCCGGCGCATTCCGTCGGGCTCGCTGATGTCCGTCCAGTGCTTGCACGTCTCCCAGAAGCGGTTCAGTGCCGAGTTTCCGGTATAGGCGCCGGTCAGGATCAGAGGCTTGGTAACCGACGGGGTGCGGTAACCGGCGAACGTCGCCATCCCGAAGTACGGGTAGAGCTCCCTGCCGTATCGTCGGAACACGGTGGCACCTCGATCGAACAAATCCCAATCCAGCCAGTCCGGTTCGGTGTGGATCTGCGTGAACAGCTCCACGAGAGCGGGCGATGGCTCGTCCACCGCCTCGATGCCACCCTGAACGGCGGTGTTGAATTCGTCGCGCGCCTGCCGGACCGACCCCCGAGTCCGCGCATCGGCATACCAGGAGTCACCGAGCCGGTCCCCTTGATCCAGCGCACGGCCCATCCTCGAAACCACATCGGTAGGCAGACGCAGGTCGGTGCGCGCGAGCCTCTCCAGCCGCTTCGTCAAACCGATACCGCTGGGGCGGTTCTCTTCTTCGAAGTACACGAAGGCACTGGGGATCTCGCCGGTCCGCTCGGCCGTGTCGGTACGTTCAACGTCCACTTGGATCTTCTTCTTTCCTCACCGTGTCGAGGTTCCAGGGCCGCGCTTGCGGTCGCGCCGGCTTCGACATCGCCGATTGCGTCATGTGTTGGTTCCCAACGGGTAGAGCGCGTCGTGATCTGTTCGATCCGAAATCTGCCCGCCCGTACGAGCTGAGAGCCGAGTGCACGTCGATGTCTTCCACGCGGAACGGCGCCTGCCACATACTGACAGACTTCCTTGCGCGCAAGCAAATGTCAACGCCAATCGTCTCGCTGGGAAACTGCCGGGTTCCCGTCATCGACCCCTTTCGAGTTCACGGTCAGCGTCGGGCCACGAGAACCGCAGGGTGCCCTAGCATTTTCGCCGCGGACCGACTCGGGAGCGGAGCGCATCGAGAACCACGCTGAAGGACGCGCGTCACCGACACTTGGGCATGTCCGCCCGGCGTGGCTCGTCGGCAGAGCATTAGCCTTGATACCCGACAGCCGGCGGAAGGACACCGTGGTGGTACACCAAACGCGACCCGAGCAGACGCCCGGCGGACCACGCCCCGTGGAGCACAAGGACGCCGCACGTCGCCAGGACATTCTGCGGGCAGCCACAAAGTTGTTCGCCGAGCAGGGATACCGCGAGACGAATCTCAACCAGATCGCCGTGGAATTGGGCTTTCGCCGCCAAGCCGTGTACCACTACTTTCCCGCGAAGGACGAGATTCTGTACGAGCTGATTGCTCAGGCGGGAGAGGCGATGATCTCGACGTCGCAACCCATCTTCGACGCCGATCTGGAGCCGGATGCGGCATTGACCGAGATCGTCCGTAACCATGTCCGAGTCGTACTAGCGCAGCCGGATACGTTCCGGGTCCAGTTCGCAGAGTTGAACAAGCTCAGCGGGCCTCGCGCTGAAGTCCTTCGCAAGGGCATGTCCGGATACGTTCACCGCGTCGCTGACGTGATCGACGCCGGTCAACGAGCCGGCCTATTCGTCACAGCGCGCCCGATGACGCAGGCCCTGCTGCTCGTCGGTATGTGCAACGGGACCACCCAGTGGTTCGACGGCGCCCGTTCGACGGGGTCCATCGACGAGCTCGCCGACCAAGCCGCCTGCATCGCACTCTCGGGTCTCACGGGCAGGCCTGTGACGAAACCCTCGAAGTCCGCAAGGAAGCCATCGAGGTCGCACGCGACCGGTCGCCGCCCGCGTGCATAACGAAATCCACCATCCGTAGCGGCGACCGTACTTGCTCGCCCGCAAGCTGTGGAAGTGCCGTGCGCCGCGTCGGTGGTGACTGTCTTCTGTGCGACCTCCTCGCGAGTCGTGGTGTGCCGCAAAGACTGACGCGGCTGCAGTCGCTGGTGTTACGTCCAGCACTCGTTGAACCGACGGCTTTCTCGCACGGCAAAGTTCGGCGTACGCCGACGAGATCGCCAGCTGCACGTCCGCCGTCGCGGGACGCGGCAGGAACATGCCTACGGAACGCAGTTACTTGCTAGCATGCAAGCTAGCGCCTACCGTGAGCGGCAGCGGGTCCGACTGATCGGCGGCCCGTTCCAGGAAGTCGAACTGAGTCGACGGCTTCGCGGCTACCGAACCGAAGGAGTACGAGGAATGACCGATCTGAACGGCAAGGCGGCGTTGATCACGGGATCTGCACGCGGGATCGGTCGCGCCATCGCACTGCGGTTTGCATCATGCGGTGCGTCCGTCGTCATCAACTATTCGGGCGATGAAGCGAATGCGGCGCAGACGGTGAAGGATGCCGAGAGCGTCGGCGGCAAGGCGATTGCCATCAAAGCCGACGTGTCCAAGACCGCCGATCTGGACCGCCTCTTTCAGGGCGCACGTGCCGCCTTCGGCGACCTCCACATCGTTGTCGCCAACGCGGGTGTCGAAATCGTGGATCAACCGGTCCTCGAGGCGACCGAGGAGCAGTTCGATCGTCTTTTCGCGATCAATACCAAGGGCGCGTTCTTCACGCTGCAGAAGGCGGCACACCATGTCGCCGATAGCGGGCGGATCATCTACATCGGTTCGAGCACCACGTGCAATCCGTTCGCCGGCGTCGGTCTGTACGGATCCAGCAAGATGGCGCCGCGATATTTGGTGGGAGTCCTCGCCTTGGAACTCGGCAAGCGCGGCATCACGGTGAACACGATCCTGCCGACGGTCATCGAGGGGGCCGGGGTGTTCACGAACATCACGAAGGACGACCGCTATCACAAGATGAACGCCGTGGTGCGGCCAATTGGTGGACGAATGGGACGGCCGGACGACGTCGCCGATGCCGCGGAATACTTCGCAAGCGACCTGGCGGGTTGGGTGAGCGGCCAGCATCTGCTGGTCAGCGGCGGCGCCCAGATGTAGCCCGACGGCCTCCACTTGCTCGCCCCCAGCAGGCTGGGGCTAGCAGCCCTGACCACCGTCTCGCCCGAATCTCTGTGGGCTCCGTTCCCCGACAACCGAAAGCCTCTCATGACGACAAAGGTCGGAAAGCTCACCGAACAATCGTCGGTACGCCGTTGGCAGATGGACGAATTGACCTTCACCTATGTAGTGGACGGGTCTATGTGGTTGGCCGCCAACATCTTTCTACACGCAATCCCGACTACATACTGGGATGAGAACCCGGCGCAGATCGACCATGACGGTTGCGTCGCGATGTCCGCAGGTGGACTACTGGTCCAGGCCCCCGACGTGACTCTGCTGATCGACGCTGGACTAGGCAACATGAAGAGCGACAACGCAATCGGCAGAAACGACTCCGGCGAGTTCCTGAACACTCTTGCTGCGTTGGGCGTTCATCCCGATGACATCGATGTGTTCGCCCTCACCCACCTGCACGTCGATCATGCCGGATGGGCCTTCCTGGACGGCGACGACGGTCGCCGGGAGCCGACGTTCCCGAACGCGCGCTACGTCGTCGCCGAGTTGGAACTCCAACCGTTCCATCGGGGTGAGCGGCCGCTCGGGGCGTGCGACCACGACTCGATCATCGAACCGATGGAGCGACTTTCGGCTCTCAGCCGCATTACGGACGGCGACGAAATCCTGCCTGGCGTCCGGTCGCTCATCACTCCCGGTCACAGCGCCGGTCACACGTCGTACGCCATCTCGTCATCCTCCGGCCAACGACTGATCGCCTTCGGCGACGCATTCCACGTGCCGGCTCAGCTGAGCCACCCGGAATGGGGATCGGCACCCGATGCTGCACCCGACCTGGTTCCCGCGGCCCGCGCACGCCTTCTCGACGAACTATGCCAACCCGACACTTTTGCCTTTGCAATACATTTCGGTGACCAGCCGTTCGGCCGCGTAGTCCAGAGCCGGTCGCGTGAGGTCGACTGGCAGCCAATCGCCACCGAGATCCTCGCCGCTCCACCTCGTTGAGGATCGCCGGGCATACCAGCGAACCCAAGACCGTCGAAAGGACGACGCCGACATGAACACCAACCTCAAAGACCGCACCGGCGACGACCTCGTCGATGTGCACGCGCACTATGCGCCACCCATACCGGATGACAAGCGCCCCGCAATACTCGCCGCCCACCAGCGGAGCAACTTCCTGTTCCCACCGGCCAGCAGCTGGAGCCCCGAACTCGCCATCGAGTTCATGGACGCTCACGCGATACGCGCCCAGTTACTGTCCAACCCCAATCAATTGACCGTCGACTCGGCGCGCCGCTTCAACGACCTAGGAGCCCAGGTCGTCGCGGAAAGGGCCGACAGGTTCGGCCTGCTGGCCAACCTCCCGCTGACCGAACCGCGAGCCGCGCTGTCGGAGATCGACCGGGCCGCTGACGATCTGAACGCGGACGGGTTCGTCCTCATTACCAATTACGATGGCCACTATCTGGGCGACTCGCTATTCGAGGACGTCTTTGCCGCACTGAACGACCGCGCGGCAACAGTATTCGTCCATCCGGTCGAGCCTGCGGGCTTCTCGCATCTCTCGTGCGGGAGACCGGGGCCCGTCATCGAGTTTCCGATGGACACGGCGCGGACCGTGGTCGACGCAGTCTACGCAAGGGTCTTCCTGCGCTACCCGCAGATCAGATTCATCATCGCCCACGCCGGCGGCGTACTACCGACACTGGCCACCCGCGTTGCGACGACTGGGATGCTCGGCTGGGTACCGAACCCAAACGACGTCACGACCGACGAGATCCGGAGCCAGCTTGCCGGCCTGTACTACGACACGGCATTGTCTGCACACGCCAACTCGTTGTTGCCGCTTCTCGAAACCACCACCGCATCGCACATCGTCTACGGATCCGACTATCCGCCTGCGGGCGAGAGCGTCATCGAGACCAACCTGCAGCTTCTGAAGTCGACGACGATCCTCGACGACAGTGAGCTCTCGGCGATGGCAATCACTGCCACGGCGCTGTTCCCACGCCTTGCCACGCCATCTCGTTAACGCCCGCCGCGTCACGTCTGTCCTCTCCGTGTACTTTCCGTGGCGCAGCCAGGGTTCCAGCGGGCAGACCGAGAGGGTTTGACCGGTTCAGTGCCTGACGAATTGAACGCCGACGAGTTCCTCCGACCTTTCCCACAGGCGCGCGGCCTCCTCCGTGTCGCGAGCCGGTCGATAGACCTGCTGTTCGGCAGGAGGCCCCGACAAGTGAAGAAGGCCGCTGGGTCCGTAGAACTTGCCGCCCTCGGCGTGCGGATCCGTCGCCGCATACAGCGCGGGCAGCATGCCCTGTTCAGCCGACCGATTCAGTAGGCCGAGTTGCGCGAACACCTTCACCATTCGGAAACTCAACGTATCTCGGGTACGGCCCATATCCGGCTGTGCCTTAAGAAGATTGGTGGGAGTCACGCCGGGATGGGACGCGTTGCTGGTGATGCCCCAGCCGGCGGCGCCGCTGCGCCGATTGAGCTCGAGTGCAAACATCAGATTCGCAATCTTGGACTGGCTGTAGGCCTTGGAGTCGGCGTAGGACTGCTCGAAATTGAGGTCATTCCAATTGATCCCATTCATCTGCGCAGAGACACTTGACTGAGTGGTCACACGTGCGTTGCCGGCACTGAGGAGGGGCAGCAGCCGGGCAGTGAGCGCAAAGTGGGCCAGATGATTCGTCCCCCATTGGAGTTCGAATCCGTCCGCCGTGGTTTGCCGGTCGGGCGGGCTCATGACCCCGGCGTTGTTGATCAGCACGTTGATCGGGCGCCCGGCGCTCAGCAGGCTCTGCGCGAGATCGGCTACCGACTGCAGAGATGACAGGTCGAGGGGAAGCAGCTGAATGTTCGCTCCCGGAACCATGGCACCGATCTTCTGCACCGCCGCGTCGCCCTTGGCGAGATTGCGCACGGGCAGCACCAGGTCGGCGCCGGCACGAGCGAGCCTGCAGGCAAGGGCGTATCCGATGCCGTCGCTCGCACCCGTTATCACGGCGAGACGACCCTGCATGTCCGGCACGACAACCGACGCCTTGCTGCTCATTCCGCTCTCCTTCGTTTCATCTGCGTTTGCTGATGATTCGAATCTGTCACGTCCGCCCGCACCAGTTCAGGCCGAGGTTATCCCCTGATCGGCGCTCCCCCGTTAACGTCCACGGACCGCGGATCCGGGGATGCTCAGGCCCTTCCACCGGTCCGCAGTGAAGCCGCAAGATCGAGACGTGACTTCTCCGGATCTCGATCTCGGCCGCGTGGCGGAGTTGCTGCGAACGCGTCGCCGGGCACTGCAGCCCGAGGACGTCGGCTTCGCCAGAGGTCGGCGTCGGCGCACTCCGGGTCTTCGTCGCGAAGAAGTTGCCGAACTCTGCTCGATATCGGTCAACTATTACAGCCGGCTGGAGCGATCCCGAGACGCCCGAGAACGCGGGTCTCGTCCTTCACCCACGACTCTGGCGAGCATTGCACGGGGCCTTCGGCTCACCCGTGAGGAACGTGACACGTTGTTCGCGGCAGCCGGTTATGCCGCAGGCGACGATGAGGACTGCAAGCACGTCGATCCGGGAGTGATGCTGCTGCTCGACAGACTCTCCGACACCCCAGCGCACTCCGTCGGTCCGCTGGGCGAGGTACTTTGGCAGACAAGGGCTTCCAGGTTACTGATCGGTGATCAGAGCAGGCATACCGGACGAGCACGCAGCGGTTACTATCGCTGGTTCCTCGACATAGGCGAGCGGACGCGTTACGCGCCCATCGATCACCGCGCAATCAGCGAGGAGATCACGGCTGACCTGCGGCACGCGCAATCGAGCACGCCAGTCACTCGGTCAACGACCGATCTCATCGCGGTGTTGCTCAGTCGAAGTGAGGAATTCGCTGCGCTCTGGGGAAGCAGCGAACTCAGAGATCAACCGTTCACCATTGAGCCACGCGGTTTCATTCATCCATGTCTTGGTCCACTCGAGTTGCAGCGCGAGGTTCTGCAGGTGACCGATCTAAGCCAACGGGTGGTGATCTATCAGGCGATTCCAGGTTCGGCCGACGAAACCACCATGCAGCTGCTGTCGGTCATCGGCCACCACCGATTCGACCGTTGACGTTCCACACGCCCGATACCGGTAGTCCTGACTCGGAGACGTGACCAGGCCTACGCAGGACCAACTTCGACGGGGGCGTCACGCTGGTAATCGTGCGGGGCAGCGCAGAGCGCCGCGAGCTTGGCGCGGCTTTCGGTAGCGGGATCCGCTGTGAACACGAGCAACGTATGGAGGTGCGCCACGTCGTGGAGCGCTTGACACTGAAGATCGAGAACTCCCAACCGCGGGTGCACAATTCGCTTGTCCAGCTCGTGGGATTGGTCGACATGGTGTTGCGCCCACTGCTCCGCGAACTCCGGGCTGAGCTCTAGCAGCGATTCGACCACCTGGGCCGCGCGGGAAGTCGCCCCGTCACGCACGTAGGCGATGCGAGCGCCTGCAACAAAAGACCTCCCGACCTTCGGATGATCCTCGATCGGATAGACCCGGCGCGCCTCGTCGTCGGTGAACCACCGGTAGAGGACGCTGCGGGACAGCCCTTCGTACTTGGTCTCGTCGCCAAGGAGGGCTCGCGCAGGCGGCGTCTGGACCAGGGTCTCTCCCAGCGCCGACATCACCTGCGCCGGCGTGTCCTGAAGTCGAGCGACGATGCGCATCATCGCAGCGCTGACCTCGTTGCCCGTCGGCGTGCGTGCAGGCGCATTGTGACCGGCCAGTCGGAATAGATGATCACGCTCGTCCAGGGAGAGACGGAGCGCCTTTGCCAACGACGCCACCACTTCGACCGACGGTTGCGAGGCGCGTTGCTGCTCCATTCTGCAGTAGTAGTCAGTGGAGATCATCGCCATCGACGCGACTTCCTCGCGACGTAGGCCACTCGTGCGGCGGCGCGCCCCGCCGGGCAACCCGACGTCGTCAGGCGTCAGCGCCATCCGCCGGCTACGGAGGAACTCGGCGAGTTGAGGTTGATCCATTCACTCATTCTCGCCGCGATCGGGGCGAGCAGCCAGGGACTCGCACACCCCGTTTCGACCGGCAGATCCCGTGGTGTTCTGCGCTTGCACGCGGTCGCGGCATGACCGCGTGCGCCCCAAACATCCGCTGCGCCCCACGAAGACAGTGACTCTGGCACACCAGCGTTGTCGATTGGCGCACCCGTAGAGTCGCTGCACACCGGCGACTCGCGAAACCGCCCGTGGGGTCCTCAAGGACACACTGAGCACAGCCCGTCAGCTCAACGTCGCCACTCCGCGCCTCGAACGATAGCGTCCCTGCGGACTCACTCGTTAGTGGACCGATCGTCGAGTAGCTGATCCATCGGATGCGTCTTCGGCGGACACCGCCTCCACAGCCGAAGAATGTATGGGCGGCAAGCGGCGATCACTGCAGCTCCGTTTGCAGGCTCGACCTCGGCACGGCCGGATTCTTCTCTCGGAGAGCATGTCTCACGAATGATGGCCACCGCAGTGAGCGGTTGAAGCTGGGGAAGATTTGCAGTGGCCGCATTGTCGCGTTGCGCCGACACCTCGATGAGCGGTACAAGCTGACCTAGCCCGCTGTCATGGGCTCCGCCTCAGCCAATCCGTGTAGCGCGGCAGCGAGGGCTGATGGTCGTGACAGGAACGGTGAATGACTCCCGGGAAGCTCGATGACATCGGCACCGAGCCTGTCGCGTGCGATCCGCTTCGACCAATCCGGGTTGACCATCTGATCGTCACTGCAAATCACAGAAGTGCAGTTGATGGCGGGGAATCCGGAGAGCGAGAACGGTAGGGTGCTCGGGTAACTTGCCTGGGGTCGAAGACGACTGAACCCGGCCTCCACGGCCGTTTCGTCACAGTCGGCAAACAGCAGCGCTCGAGCACGATCAGGGTCGACCCATGTCGTACGGGATTCCGCATCGGGTTCACTCAAACCGGCGTCCCAACCCGGACGCATCATGTCGGTCCCGACAATCTGATCGAATACGCTTCGGCCGATGGCCGGGACGACGCCGCATAGATACACCAAATGGCGTACGGGACGACGAGCGGCGACCAACGGAATCGTGTTGGCGCCCAATGAATGCCCGACGAGCACGACATCGTGGTCGCACCCAGCGAGCGCGTCGCAGACCACATCGGCGTAGGTCTCGAAACTCGCCGAGGCGTCGTCGCACGGCAAGTCCATCGCCACCACATCGTGGCCTTCTCGCTGTAGGAGCGGAGTCAGCAGCTCCCAGCACCACGCACCGTGCCAAGCACCATGCACCAGGGCAAACGTCGTCATGCAGGGATCGTAGGGAGTTGGAGGCCCCCGAGGTGCGAAACAGGCGTGGACGGGTCGACGTCCTGCCGTGTCTGGACGCCGGTAACTAGAACCCGCGACCTTTCGGCATCACTACGTACAGGTTTACGCAGTCGGGATTGGCGCTTTTGCGGTGTCGCGTTTCTCTAGACCTCCGATGATTCTCACTGTCAAGCATGAGTCGTGCGGTGGCTTCTGGCGCGGGTCCGCGGATGAGCACGACGTGGGCGATCAACGTCGACGTCGCTGACCAGATCGGCGAGTAGCTTGCGGTACTCCGATAGCGTTCATGGGCATGAGAACTGCCGTGTACCCGGGTTCGTTCGACCCGGTGACCAATGGCCATTTCGACATCATCGAGCGCGCCGCGTCCATGTTCGACCAACTGGTGACCAGTGTGGTGGTCAATCCCAGCAAGCATTGCCGTTTCGACGTAGAGGAGCGCGTCCAGATGCTGCGTGAGGTGACCGCGCACCTGGGCAACGTGCGCGTGGACTCCTTTCGCGGCCTGACCGTCGACTACTGCCGAACAGAGAAGTTCGCCGTCGTCGTGCGGGGATTGCGTACGGTCAGCGACTTCCAGACCGAGCTGCAGATGGCACAAATGAACTACCGTCTGGCTGGCGTCGACACCGCATTTCTCATCACGAACCCGCAGTATGGCTACTCCTCGAGCCTGGTCCGTGAGATCGCACTCATGGGTGGTGATGTGTCCAGCCTGGTTCCGCCCGCGGCGCTACACAGAATCCAGCCACTCCCGGACTCCTAGGCGCTCCAAGGTGCATGCTGGGTGTCTCGTCGGCGGACGCCAACACAGCCAAGGGGCGGACGAAGCTCACCCGCGTTGGTAGTTCCGCCGCGATGCGATAAGGCAACGCCGGATCTACGCATCACCAACTCGCAGAGCCGATGTCGGCATCCACGTGGATGGATGACTGAGACATGGTCGACATCCGGGCGTCCGTCATTGCCCGCGTCGGTTCTGGGATGGTGTAGCTTAACTGAATGTTATTCAGATAAGCTCCGGGCTCCTGCATCAGCCCTTGGCGATCAATCGACAACGACTGCCCAGTACCAAGGCGGACGCAAGGGAGACGTCATGACCCAGCGAAGGATGCGGTTGCTGACCGTCGAGACCATCCTGGATGCCGCGTTGGTCTGCATCGATGAATCCGGGCAGCTCACCATGACCGAACTGGCCAAGAAGTTGGGCACCACAGCCTCATCGGTCTATCACCACCTCGATGGCCGCGCGGCCATCATCGAGGCGCTGCGGGAGCGAGTCCTGTCCGCCGTCGAGCTGCCTCTGATGGATTCCAGCTCCTGGGATGTACAAATCAGGTCCTGGATGCACTCGTTCCGCCACGCGATGGCTCAACACCCCAATCTCATACCGCTGGCAATGGAGCAGACGATCACCGCCGGACGAGCCCTGGTCGGATACGACCGGATCGCCGGCCTTCTACAAGCCGCCGGAGTCGCACCCAAATATGTGATCGTGTGGCTCAGCGTTCTGGAGTGTTACGCCTTGGGTTCGGCCCTCGATCTGGCAGCTCCCGATGAGGCATGGCGCGTTGGGCGCGAAGACCTTCCCACGCTCAGCAATGCCCTGGAGCTGGCGTCCCGCGGCCGCCAGCGCGCCGATGAGGCATTCGAGTTGGGCGTCGATGCGCTACTTCTCGGACTACGAACTCGTTTGGAGATGCACCGATGACGTCCCGTTACACGAGCACTTCCCGCACGCCGATCCCGCAGTCGCACACGCCGGGTGCGCGTGCGTTCGAGGTTCGAACAGTTCAGTCCCGCGATGCCGACCGCGACGATCTACGCGCGGCCGAGCAGTTGGTCAAACGATCGTTCGGCAAGGAATTCCGTGACAACGATTGGCGCCACGGCCTCGGCGGTACCCACGTGTTCGTCAACGATGACGTCGACACACTGTTGGCCCACGCCGCGATCGTGCCGCGAGTAATCCGTCATGGCGCCAACGCACTTCACGTCGGCTACGTCGAAGCCGTTGCGGTCACACCCGATCTCCAGGGCAGAGGCCTTGGTCGGGCGCTCATGAACCAGGTTGAGTCGATCGTGCGCGCCGAGTATGAGCTCGGAGCGTTGAACGCGATCAAGGACGCTGTCCCGTTCTACCTCCACCGCGGCTGGGCCTTGTGGACGGGCGCCACTGCCGCGCTAGACCGCGCCGGCGGCATCGTTGCCACAAATGATGCTGAGGACCGAATAATGTTGCTAGGCAGTCAATTGCAAGCTCTGGAGATCGATCCGTGTTCGGTGCTCACGTGTGACTGGCGCCCTGGCGAAGTATGGTGAACCGCTTGGGCTTTCGAGTCGAGGGTTGTGTTCTGCGTTGCTCCAATCTGACGGTGAGTCACCGCCAACTCCATGCGCGGCCCCACAGCAAGCATCCCGAGAACCCTACATCGAACAGCAAGACGCCAAGCATGCCTACCCGTTGCGGATGCATACACCTGAAGCTCAATGGGCGATCAAGGACCAGGTGCACTGGATACAACGCCTGGTGACACCGACCAAAATCAGCCGTCCAATTTCCCGAGAAGTGAAACACGTTGAGTGAGTGAGGTATAGCGCCTAACGGCTCCTCCTGCGTGTACTGGGGAAGTCATCGACTGCGGTCATACATTTCGCGGCACCGGGCAACCTCGTCCATGTTCAGGTCTGCCCAACTCTTGAGTTGCAGGAATACTCCCACCAAAGAGCGACCCAGCGGCGTCAGCTCGTATTCGACAGTCACCGGGACCGTCGGGGTCACGGTGCGGGTGATCAAACCGTCCCGTTCGAGGTTGCGCAGGGTTTGGGTGAGCATCTTCTGGCTGACCCCGGTGATGCGACGTGCCAGCCCAGAGTGCCGCGTCGAACCGTCCATCAACGCGCACAACACCAGCGTCACCCATTTGTCTGCCAGTCGCGACAGCAGCTGACGGCTACTGCACGTGACCAGAAACGCATCGTGGTCGGCCGGGTTCTCCTTCCTCGCATCGTTATGCGGCGTCAACGCCACCTCGCTTCCCTTCGACATGGCCATAGGCACTCAAAGGTACCTACTTCCCAATAGTTCCTTAGTCGTTCAGGGTAGTGACGCACCCCCAGGTGCACCACATCGACAGGAGGCACGTGTTTGACACCTCGCCCCGGCGATCAACGGCACACGTACCCGCGGTGACATCCATGCGTGCGTGGAGTGCCGTGATCACCCTCGCCCTGACCGTCTTCGTCGTGACCGTCACCGAGATGATGCCGATCGGATTGCTTCCGCAGATCAGCGCCGAGCTCCATGTCTCCAATGGTGTTGCGGGACAAAGTGTCACGATCTATGGAGTCATTGCAGGACTCTGTGCACCAGCGATGACGTCGTGGACGCAGCGACTCGATCGACGGCTGCTGATCCTCGGAATCCTCGGTGTGTTCGTCATCGGGAACACTCTCACCGCGCTCGTCTCGACCTACCCACAGTTGCTCGCGGTTCGGCTGGTCATGGGGCTGGTGCATGGCCTGATGTGGTCGATCGTGGCGACGGTGGCAGCCCGCCTGGTGCCTGCCGCGGCTGCTGCCAAGGCAACTGCCGTGGTGTTCTCCGGGATCTCGCTGGCTTTAGTTCTCGGGGTTCCGTCGGGCGCCGTCATGGGGGCGTGGATCGGATGGCAGGCCGCATTTGCCGTCCTCGCAGCGATCACCGCACTGACCTGGGTCGCCGCGTTCATCCTCATTCCCGACTTGTCCCCCCAGAATTTGCGTCAACGCCGCGCCCTGAGGTCACTGCTGAGCGGTCGCGGCGGTCTAGGGGTGATTCTCGGGGTGACCGCAGTGATCGTGATCGGAAACTACGCCGCCTACACCTATATCGCACCCTTCCTGATCCTCGATCGCCACGTGCCGCCACTATCGGTCGGGTTCTTCCTTATCGCCTACGGCGTGGCGGGAGTGATCGGCAACTTCATTTCAGGCGCGGCAGTGACGCGCGCCGGGTCGTTGCGCGCCGTCATGTTCACGGGCGTGATGATCTTGACGGCATCGCTGGCGCTGCTGTTCCTCACACCGGCCGGTGTGGGCATGACAGGCATGGCAACGGTGGTGTGGGGAATGTCGTACTCGGCACTGCCCGTACTCTTGCAGACGGCGATACTGCAGATCGCGGTCTGCGCCCGCGAGGCCGGAACCGCGCTGTACGTAATGGTTTTCAACGTCGCGATCGCCGTTGGCTCCTTCCTCGGCGCGATCGGGATCGACAACGCGGGGAGCGCTGCTCCGATCCTGATTGGTACGGCCTTCTGTTGTGTCGGCGCATGCCTGACCCTCGTGATCCGCACACCTCGACAACCCGTCCCCGGTTGTCCTTCGACATGATTCGTACGCCGCCATCAAAGACCAGATCCGATCGACTTCGTTTCTTTGGAATCGAGACAGCAAGTCCTAGGTGATATCGGACCTTGATAGATTGCCGTAGTGGTCGGTCGCCCACTGCTGTTCCTAGACGTGGATGGCACCCTGCTGTCCAGCGATGGGTCGACGGAATTCGATGCGTCGCAAATCGATTGGCAAGAATGGCAGAGTCACCGCAACCCGCGGTTGCCCGCGATGGACCGCACGCTTGGCCGACGTCTCCTAGCCTTTGGTTGCGACCTGGTGTGGGCCACGGCCTGGATGCATGATGCCAACGAAGTGATCGCCCCACTACTCGGGCTTCCGCCATTACCCGTGGCCGAACTACCCGAAGCTCCGTTGGAGGATCCGGTCGGCACCCTGCACTGGAAGACGGCGGCCCTCGTCGCAGCTGCCGAAGGACGTCACTTCGCCTGGGTCGACGACGAGATCTCCGACATCGACCGTGCATGGGTGGACGCACATCATGCAGGGTCGGCTCTGCTTCATCGCGTCGATCCCAGGTCAGGATTGACCGAAACGGACCTCGCACAGATCGGCGACTGGCTGTCTGGTTTCTCGCGACCTTCCGTGAAATGACCCGCTACGCAGGCCGCGATCCGGAACCCGTTGTGGGATTTGATCGTAAGTCTTTGATCATGGCGATTCCCAGCGGGCCATTGCCTTGCCCGACACCGCGAAACCCCTTGCGTTCATAGAGGCGCTTGGCGGGGTTGCGCACGTGAACGTTGGTGCACATCGCGTCGTGGTCTTCCGCGAGGGCGGCGAAGAGAGCGTCGAGCAGCATCCCGCCAACACCGGCACCCCGTTGCCCTGGCGCAACGGCAATGCACAGCTCGGGCAGTGGCACCCCCGCCGAGTCGCAGCGCAACGGTGGCTTGCCGTAATAGGCCCACACCGCACCGAGCGGTGTGCCGCTGTGGTCTTCGGCGATGATCGGCACCAGCCCAACAGGCGGAAGCATCTCCAACACTTCGTCGTCGTCGGAGTCGGGAAGAGGCCGATCCTCGATGACGCAGGCGTGACGCGCCATCTCGACAACGAACGAGTCATCATCGGCTGTCGCCGCACGAAGGACGACGCGCGCAGGTGTCATCGACGGATTCTGGCAGACACCCGGTGCTCCCCACACCTCGTTTTCCCATGGGGCCAGCCCAGGAGCGAGACAGAATCCGAGCCGACCAAGTTCTCTAGAAGCGAGACGCCCGGGTCGCATCGCTACGATGGGTCACGCGACTGGCGCAGGTGGGACACCACCAGGAAGCAAAACTCGGAAGCATCGAACGCCTGGGTGCTCCTCTCGACTGAGGAGACGTCCTGTGAAAGCTAACCGCATCGACGGCAACGCCGTTGCACACCAAATACTTTCCGACACGGCTGTGCGCGCCACGCAGTTCGTCGAGGTCGCCGGCCGAAAGCCGTGCCTCGCGACCGTCCTGGTGGGCGATGACCCCGCCTCACATACCTACGTGCGGATGAAGACCAACCGATGCCGAACCGTGGGCCTGGACTCCCAAGCGCATCGTCTCCCCGAGACCGCCGACACAGCCGAAGTGGTTGCACTCGTGATGAAGCTGGCCAGCGACAACACCGTGGACGGCATCTTGGTTCAGCACCCCATGCCGCACCAGGTCGACGAACGGCAGGTATTCGAAGCGATTACCCCAGCCAAGGACGTCGACGGGGTGACGGGCGCATCGTTCGCGGCAATGGCACTGGGAGGCAAGGGATTCGCGGCCTGCACTCCCAGAGGCATCATGCACCTACTCGATGCCTATGACGTCAACCCCGCCGGGCAACGCGCCGTCGTAGTCGGCCGCAGCCCCATTCTCGGCAAACCGATCGGGATGCTGCTCCTCGCGCGCGACGCCACGGTGACCTACTGCCACTCCAAAACCGTCGACCTCGCCAGTGTGGTGAGCGAAGCAGACATCGTCGTCGCCGCCGTCGGTCGGCCCGAACTCATCAAGGGCAACTGGATCAAGTCCGGTGCCGTCGTCATCGACGCCGGCTACAACCCCGGCAACATCGGCGACGTCGAATACACCGCAGCCGCCCAACGTGCCCGCCTCATCACCCCCGTGCCCGGAGGGGTAGGGCCAACCACCATCGCGGTCCTGCTCGCCCAAACCGTCGAGGCCGCACAGTTTACTCAGAACCGATGAGCCCAGTTCATCCGAGAGTCGAGGTGATCGAACTCACTCTAGATACCAGACCGCGACGGGTGGAACCTGGCGATGGCGTCGATGACGGCGGCACCCATGGCAGGGCTGCCGGTGTGACCGGACTCCTCGATGATCCTTAGCTCGGCATCCGGCCACGCTTGAGCGAGTTCCCATGCGGTGAGCAGCGGGCCCGACAGATCGAGACGTCCGTGGATCAACACTCCGGGGATGCCCCCTAGGCGATGGACATCTCGTAGCAGTTGACCGTCCTCGAGCCACGCGTGGTGGGCGAAGTAATGCGTACATATCCGCACGAATGCCAGCCTCGCCGCGTCGGGCTTCGCGCCATACTGACCCGGGCTGCCCAGAGTTTCGTGGGCGATGACGGCGTCCTCCCAGGCACACCAGTCGCGCGCAGCCTGCTCCCGCACGGCGATGTCGGGATTCTCCATCAGCTGCCGGTAGGCCTCGACGAGGTTCCCGCCGCGGTGTCGCTCGGGTACCCCCGCGCGGAACCGTTCCCATTCGACCGGGAACAACAGACGCAGTCCGCCATAGAGCCAATCGATCTCTCGGGGCCGGGTCATGGTCACTCCGATGAGGATGATGCCGATCACCCGATCGGGGTGGCGTTGGGCGTAGGCGAGGATCAGCGTCGACGCCCAGGAACCGCCATACAGCAGCCACCGGTCGATGCCCAGGTGCTCGCGCAGTGCTTCCATGTCGGCGAGCAAGTGTTCGGTTGTGTTGTGCGCCATGTCCGTTGCGGGGTCACTGGCATGAGGCGTACTGTCACCGCACCCACGCTGGTCGAACAGCACGACCTGAAATATCTCGGGGTCGAACCCCTTATGGCCGCCGCGCGGGCGGCCAGATCCCGGACCGCCGTGCACGACCAGCACCGGTCGACCATTGGGTTTGCCCCTGGTCTCCCAGTACATGCGGTTGCCTTGACCCACGTCGAGCAGGCCGTGGTCGTACACCTGCGGCTCGGGAAACGGTCGCTGTTCTGACACAACCGACCACGCTACCGGCGGCCCAATTCACCGCACCCGTGAAGAATCGACGCAGGAACTCAGCGACCTCGAATCTCTAGACCTCCGATGTGATTAAAGGTCAAGGATCGATGTGGTTGTCTAGTCACTTGGAGGCTCCAGTTTGGCGTGGAAGCGCTCGACACCGGGGTATTTTTCGCCGAGGGATTTGACGGTGAAGTTGTTTGCTGTGTAGAAGGCGACGGCGTCGTTGTCGGTTTCGGCGACTATCGGGAGTTTGGCTGCAGCTGTACGGCGAAGCGCGGCGAGCAGGCGGCTGCCTACCCGGCCTCGACGCTCGTCTGGTGCTGTCGCGATGTGTAGCAGGGTGACCTCAGTGCTGGTTGCGCGATAGCCGAGAACGCCCACCGGTTGTTGATCGAGAGTTGCGACGAGGAGGGCCGCAGCGGGGTCGTCGCGGTACCTCTGGACAACAGCGTCAAGGCGTCGCTCGTTTCCGCCAATCGCGAGAGCGAGGAGTTCGGCATTGCCTGGCTCGTCGACGTCGGCGGATCGTATCTGTAGCGGAGTTTCTGTTGCCGCTGCGTATTTCGAACCGCGGTGGAACCCGGTGAATAGTGGTCCGCCTGCCTCTTCGAGGATGTCGAGGACCGTTTGGTGTATGGGGGTTGGGTCGTTGGCCGCGGCCGCGCGCAGTCCGTGCATGAGCTGCGCAGCGTAGGTTGTGGCGAGATGCTCGTCGAGGGAATTGAGTTCGCGGAGCAGCCATTTGCCGCTGCCGCTCCAGCGCCGGTTCACCGCCAGGAGCAGGTCTCCTGCTTCGCGAAGCAGCGTTGCAGCTATTGTGAGGCACTCATCGGTGTTGTGTGCAGCGGTGAGGTCGCTGAGGAGGTCGGTCACCGCGTACCGCTGGCTTTCCACTTCGTCAGCCGGTGCCGGCGGCGGCCCCTGCTGATCCATTGCATGCAGACGTTGTTGAAGCCGCTGGCCTGACCCGTCGGCGTCGACCAGCACTATCGCGGAGCCGACGAGGCGCATCGTCGTGGGACGCCGCCGCCGAGTGCGATCGTCGTCGCAGAAATTCAGGAGCGAATCCTCGGTCTGGACGAACCACTCGACGGGCCACCCGTCGCGAGTCTCGGACCGTCGGAAGGGGGCCGGCGACCCGCTGAGCAAGACGGTGATGTCGAGGTCCGAGGATTCCGTCGCGGTTCCGGCGGCGACGCTGCCGCCCAACCATGCTGCCCTGGCTTGGGGGTAATGCTGCGCCACCAAGCGGCGGGCGACCGCGACCCCGTCGGTTCTCGGCGCTCTGGTCATAATTTGACGTCTCGGTCATGAGTGGGTGTCGCAATGACCGCTGCTGCTTGGTTTTCCGCGTCAACGCCGCTGGCGCCGATGCGTTGCTCAAGGCGTACCCGTAACTCTGACCGAGCCTGTGGGTTGAGCGTGAGGACATTGGAGTAGGTGAACACCATATTCACCCAGGCGTCGGTTGAGTAGTGCAAGGCCTCGCTGACAGAGCGGCGTTCGAGCGCGTATCCATGCGACTGGATCATTGCCATCAGTTGATCATCGTGGGCGGCATCGATCGAGGGCCGCTGAGACTTGTCGAGATGGGGCGCATAAGCCTCATCCAACTCCGCTTGGGTTGGCGAGACCGGTGTGATCCGGTTCGACAACAACACCAGACGCCCTCCAGGGCGCAGGATCGAGGTGACCTTGTCGAGTGCGGGCTGTGGCTGCACCCAGTGGAAGGATTGAGCGAAGACAACAAGGTCGAACGATCTGTCGGCGGGGTCCCAGTCCTCGAACGTCGACTCTTCGACATCAATGCCGTGCTCGGCAGCGAGGTGCGCCATACGGGGGTCAGGCTCCACGGCGAGAACATCGGCACCGGCATCCTGCAGCTGCGCTGCCGCGATCCCCGTCCCAGCTCCGACGTCGAGTGCCTTCATGTGGTTATGGTCGACCAGGCCGTCGATGAGGCTGTGTGGGTAACGCGGCCGGTAACGGTGATAATCGGCGGCGGCCAGACCGAACGCACCTGCGCGACGCCGGTCGGCATGGGCCGGTTGTCGCATCCCCATACCTCCAGCATGCGCGGACTTTCATCGATACGCTCGGGACTCGGTGGACGAGACGTGGGACAGCATCGCCGAGTGGTACACGAGCCTGGTGCGCGACGGATCGGCGATGCATGAGTTCTTCCGCGACATGCTGCTATCACTGCTCCCGCAGCAACTCGCCGGTCGTCACGTTCTCGACCTTGGATGTGGAGAAGGTGTCGTTACTCGGGCCCTTGCCGATCGCGGTGCCACGGTAGTGGGTATCGATCCGTCCGAAGCCTTGATCACACAAGCCCGAACCGCCGAGCGCCCTCATCCGACTGGCGCTGCTTACCGTCAGGACGATGGGCAGCGCCTGGACACCATCAACAACGAATCGATGGATTGGGTCACCGCGGCGTTGTCGTTGAACAACATCGCCGACCTGGATGCAGCGATCGCAGCTGTCAAGCGGGTGCTGAAACCGACTGGCAAGCTTGCCTTTACGGTGCCGCACCCGTGCTTTGACGCACCGGGTGCTACGTCTATCACCATGGACGGCGCCGTGCGCAGAGTCGTCGGCGATTACCTGCGCGAGGGTTTCTGGCGATCGACACATCCGCAAAGCGTCCGCCGCGCTGGGAACTACCACCGCACCGTCAGCAGCTACATCACGGCGCTTATCGACCACGGATTGTTGATCGAAGTGCTCGCCGAGCCCGCCCCCAACGAGAGAGTCATCGCAACCAATCCGCACCGTGCTGCACTGCCACCCTTCCTACTCATACGCGTAGCGCGCTGAAGGGTTAATTCGCGTCTCGACACCATGGGACGGCGCCTGAAGCGTCTACGGCAGTAAGGCGATGCGGTTGACCAACGCCGACCTGACGCCCGAGCTATGCGGCGGCAGTGGTCTCGATCGGGAATGCCTTGGCTTCGTTGAAGAGATGCCGATGCTGGAGGCAGTGAAAGAGCTGGCCGATGAGCTTGTTGAACAGGTGCCGTGTCGCTGCGGAGTGTCGGTCGCCGTGTTCTCTTCGGCGTCGGTAGTGCTCGCCAGCGGATTCACAATGCGTGGCAGCAGCGAAGGCCCAGATCCACCCGGCCGCTGCAAGCCGGTCGTTCTTGATGCGGCGGTGAGTGATAGAAACAGACTTCCCGGAGGCTCGAGTGATGGGTGCTGATCCGGCGTAAGCCTTCAACGCGCGGGCATCGACGAATCGGCCACGGTCATCACCGATCTCGGCAAGCACCCGGGCGCCGGTTGACTCGGCCAGGCCAGGGAAACTGGTGATGATTGCGTAATCCGGGTGAGTCTGGAAGAGCTTGGCAGAGGCCTGGCCCAGCTCTTCGACGTTGACGCAGGCCGTGGTCAAAGCCGCCAGCAATGCCAAGGTCTGTTGACCCATCGCCGCCTCCACTCGGGCAAGTTGACGCAGCTGAGGTTCACGGAGCGCCATCTTGATTTCGGCGGCCGCCTGATCGATGTTGCGGCTACGTCCGGCCCGGCGCAGAGCAGCGGCGATCCGGCTCACCGATAGCTTGGCGGCAGCCGCCGGTGTGGGTGCGATGGCCAGAACGGCCCTGGCTTCCGGGCTGGCGATACCCAGGGCGAATCGCTTGGTGAACGTGGCCAGGAATGTCGGAAAGAACTCCCGCAGCATCGACCGTAATTCGTTGTGCGCCTTGATCCGTCGCCAGGTGGCGTCCTGATGCGCACGGGCCAGAACAGCGATCGCCTGGCACAGTTCACTGTCGGCTGGCAGCCGTCGGTGCAGGTGAGCATCCACGCGAACAATGTTGGCCAAGGTCATGGCGTCGGCGTGATCGGACTTCGCTCGTGCCACCGAGTGCCGTTCGCGGTAGCGGGCGACCGCCATCGGGTTGATCGAATAGACGGTACGACCGGTTGCCCGCAGCGATGCCACCAGCAGACCGCGTGGGGTTTCGATTGCTACTGGGATGGGGTCCTCGACGTTATCGCCGACACCTGCGAGCAGCTCGACCAGCTCGGCCAGGCCGGTGGGGTTGTCGGTGATGCGCTGCTTGGCGACCAGCTGGCCGTTCTCGTCGACGATCGCGACGTCGTGGTGGGTCTCGGCCCAGTCGATGCCGCAGAACAGTTTCACGGTGCTTTACCTCCTCAATAGGTTGGGTGATGCGGGCCTTAGCCCATGCGGGACGCGCAGCGCTCTACTTATGAGGCTCTATGGCCTTCCCTCCGATGAGCTGTTCGCGATCCCAGCGACCCGCACGGCGCCCGTCTACGAGAGAGCTCTCGGCTCACGACAGTTGAGGCGTTAAATCCGTGCGGGCGGGCTTGAACCACGTCGCCAATCCCACCGAACAAGCACCTTGCGACCCCGCCGCGACACGCACGGTCTAGAGAGAGGACTCCAGGTCCGGAAACGAGATAGGCGTTTGCCGACGGCAGGGGCCGCGAGGGGAACCACCGCCAGCGTTCTCGCAACGCCGGTCTCATGAGAGGCCTCCGCAGCCAGGTTGGTTACAGGCATTCGCAAGGACACCAGCGGTGGTTCGAATCTAAGTAGAAACGAGACGTCGAGGCTGTGATTGGGCTCGTTACTGTAGGCCGTGGGCAAAACCATCTACGTCGTGGTTCATCCTGAGGCCACCCACCATGTCGACGGTCTCGTCGGCGGATGGCATGACTCGAATTTGACGGTGACGGGCCTGACGGACGCTAAGGCGATCGCGCAGTGGTTGCGTGGAGAAATCCCGACTGAGGTCGCCGTAGACGTCTTTTCATCCGATTTACGGCGTGCTCGGCGCACCGCCGATCAGATAAGGGATGCACTTCAGACGGTAGTGACCGCGGATCTCCGACTACGCGAAAAGTCATACGGGGCAGCGGAAGCTCGATGAGCGATTCGTACCTCCGCCGGCGACCGATGACCGACTGTCACATGACGAGGGAACCGCTAAGCGAGACAACGACTTTCTCAGAGCCCAATGGCGATCGGCGTCATCGGTGGATCATTGGCCAGGACTGCCCGGAGGAGCGATGGCAGCGCCCTCGGAGAAAACAACTCCCCGTGGGTAGTTGTCCGCCAGCGCCGCTCATCCTCGTTGTCCACGGTCACGTAATTCCGGCCGGCGAAATGACCGCTGGTCTCAGTCGCCATCGTCGCCTGGCTGCGGTGGCGATGGCGGGACAGGTGATACCGGGTTCAGGAGTAGACGGATCGCGATCTCATCGAGGGCGCCGGCAGTATTGGCCAGCAGGACCACCGCTGCATTGTGGTCCCGATCCAGGGCCAGCATGCTGGAAAAGCCTGCCGTGCTGCCGTTGTGCCAGGTGACCGTGGCCTCGCCGATCCGATGGGCGAACCACGCATAGCCCACCCGAGTCCCGTTGCCTGCGCCCCACCGCGGATCCAGGGCGCTGATGCCCGGCGCTCGACCCTCTAGGAGAGCTTGCGCGTAGCGGGCCAGGTCAGCCGGTGTTGAGCGCACCCCACCAGCCGGCGCATACGCGTTCATCGTCCACGCCTGTTCACTCGCGCCGTTGGCGTTGCGCCCGGTCGGTGCATCTGAGGGCAGATCGTCGGCGGTGAGGGGTGTGGTCGACTGACGCATGCCAAGGCGCTCGAACAGCTCGCGGTCAAGCAATTGCCGATATTCGACGCCGGCATTGGCAGCGAGCGCCTGTCCGAGCAGGGCAAAGCCGAGGTTCGAGTACGAAAAGTCCCCACGGCCAGTGATATTGGCTGCGCGCGCCTGGGCGAGCAGTGTCGCGACGTTGGCGGTGTAGGGGTTGCGGTGCCGCAGGACCGCAACGATGGCGTCCAAGCGGTCCTTGTGACGCGCAGCGATCCGCGGCAACCCGGACCGGTGACTAGCGAGTTCTTCCAGCGTCACGTTGGCCACCGGGCTGCTTTCGAGGTCGAGCAGGCGGCCGAGGGTCGTCTCGGGTGATAGCCGACCGGATTCGATGGCTTGCGCGAAGAGCAAGGCCGTCATGGTCTTGGTGATCGATCCGATTTCATAGACGGTGTCGGACGCCGCACCGTAGTGCGCCTGGGTAAGCACGCCGTCGTCGAGATGAACGACGCTGACGCGGTCGCGGAGGCCGCCGTCGCTCAGGAGTGTTGTCACGCAAGCGATCAAATCCGGGTCGCCCGTAGCAGGGCCGAGCCCGGAAGGCGACGCGCGGCCCAGGGTTCGGTACCTGACCGGCCACCCGTGATACCGCTGCGCCACGCCCAAAACTAACTGAGTGGCCTCGAGCTCGGAAACGTCAGGGCGGTCGTCAATCCACGAAAGGTCGGGACGGGGCATGGCCTCTTCCGAGAGACAGGGCCACCAAGTGTGATGTCGCAGAACGTTGGACAAGGCAGCGGTGCGAAGATGGAGGCCATGGACCGCCGCGCCCTGGCCGCCGAAGTGGATGCTGCTTGTCGACTCTCTGGTGAGTTCCAGCTGCGATCCGGAAAGCGCTCTAGCGAGTACTTCGACAAGTACCTCTTTGAGTCCAATCCGACGCTGCTGAGACGCGTATGCGAGGCGATGGTTCCCCTGATCCCGGCAGACACAGATCTGCTCGGTGGCCTTGAGTTGGGCGGCGTACCGATAGCGACCGTTGTCGGCCAGATAACGGGCCTGCCAACAGTGTTCGTCCGAAAGCAGGCGAAGGACTACGGTACGTGCCGCCTGGCCGAGGGTGCCGACATCGCCTGCCGAACCGTCACGCTGATCGAGGATGTAATCACCACGGGTGGCGCTGTGCGCAACGCGGCGTTGGCGCTTCGAAGTGACACCGCAAACGTCTCCAACGTCATTTGCGCGATCGACCGACGGACTGAAACTGGCAGTGTTCTCGATGATGCGTCAGTCGCAGTCTTGGCCGTCCTGACCAAGAGCGACCTCGACGACGCACGTCGGCTTCATTCGTAGTCCCTTACAGACCCACGAGATGGCGGTCGGGTGTCCGTCACGAAACGGCAACGCGCGGATCAAGTTCGAGTATGCAAACAAGTCTGCGCTCAAGGGGGAGTGGTCTAAACGCCGAGGCGCCCCCCGAGCAGCCTTGCTGTGGGGAAGCGCCATCTGCGGCGCCACGCACCTGGGCGGCCGACTGCCGGGTAGCCCTAGCCGGCCGCCGCCTGAGGCGGGTACGACAGGAACTCTGCGGTGTGCTTGCGCGCGAACTGCGCGAAAGTGGTTGGCTGAACACCGAAGAGCTCGTGGGTGCTGATGTCGACATACGATGTGGTGCACCGAGCCCGTTCGCTGAACAACTCGTCGAGAAGATCGAGCGCTTCGGACGGTAACCCGGCAGCGGCCAAGTCGCGACGTTTTTGTTCCAGCGTCACCGGACGGTACGTGAAGTTCGCGCCGGTTGCCCTTGAGATTTCGTCGACCGCCTGGGTCATCGTGAGCGCCTGTGGCCCCGTCATGAAATAGCTCTTGCCCTCGTGGCCATTGGAATGAAGCAGAGCCACCGCCACCTTCGCGATGTCGGCGATGTCCACCGGAGTGAGTTCACTGTCGCCGATCGGCATGACGAGTTCACGCGCCACCGGATCGACACCGGTTACGGTGCTGGGCAGATAGAACTGCATGAATTGAGTCGGCCGGATGAGTGTCCACGCCACACCGGATCTCATCAGGTAGCGCTCGATATGGGCGTGCCACCGGCCGGCCCGGAAAGCATACGGATCGAACCCGATCCCGGAATCGATGCCCGATACCTTTGCAATATGTTGCACCCCTGCCGATTTGGCGGCTTCGATGAATGTGCACTGGGCGTCCATCATCTGTAACCCGGCAGTCGAAATCATCAGTGCGCGATCGACGCCATCGAGCGCGGCAGGCAGCGACGCGAAGTCGAGCATGTCGCCGATCGCCACTTCCACGGTCGGCAGTCCCTCGAAGCGGGCCGCTTGCGCCGGCTGCCGAACGAGGGCACGGACCGGCAAGCTGCGGCGCGCGAATTCGTCAATCACCGCCGAGCCGGTCAAGCCCGCGGCACCAGTTACCAGAAGCATTGGTCCTCCTCGCGACCCATTCAATGAACCTAAGCACTTGCAGTTTAAAACTAGAAACTTGTAAAAAACAAGTAGCCGATTCGTCGAAAGTAGTGGGTTGTTAGACTGAGGTGTGCCTCGAAAGACGGAAGACACCCAAGACCGGCGCACCTACGGCGACGCCTGCGCAACCGCGCGTGCGTTGGATGTGATCGGTGAACGATGGGCTCTGCTAATCGTGCGTGAGCTGTTGTTCGGACCCAAGCGCTTCGGCGACTTGCAATCGGGATTGGGCACCGTGCGGCCCAACGTGTTGTCGCAGCGACTGCGTGACCTCGAAGCAACCGGCGTCATCCAGCGTCGACGCCTGGGTGCGCCCGCCTCCGCCAATGTCTACGAGTTGACCGACTGGGGGCGCCAACTCGAACCGATTTTGTTGGCGCTCGGCGAATGGGGTCGCGCCACGCCACTCGGTGACATGCACACACGAATCAGCAGTGATGCGTTGATGCTTGCGCTCAAGACACACTTTCGCTCCGCCAGATCGGCCGCACGGAAGCCGGCCACGATTGGCGTAGGAATCGACGGCGAGCACTTCACCGCGACTACCGACTGGCTCAACCTCACGATCACGCGCGGCGAACCGAAGCGCGCCGACGCCACTCTCGACACCGACGCGGCCACCTTCAAGGCGCTGGTCATCGACGGAGAGTCGCGCCGCCGCGCCCAGGCCGACGATCGGCTCACGGTCGGCGGAAGCGTCAAGGTCCTCGACGATCTGTTCGCCGCCTTGCGTTAACGCCAGTGACTTAGGCGAATTGAGGCCCCCACGAGGGTCATTTCGTTCGTGTCCTCGGGCTCGCAGCGCTCCCGAGAAGGTGTAGAACGAGCCGAGGAAGCCGATGGCGATGTAGGTGGCTCGTGGGATCGGCATAGAGAGCGGTGGCCTCGAACCCGATGAAGCCGCTGGCCGTCAGGTGACCTCGAGGTGCTCCAAGAGCCAGTGCTGGGAGTAGTCCAGCCATTGGCGATAGTGGCCCATGGCGCAGTGGTCGTCGTCGGGGTAGAGCAGCAGAGTGGCGTCGGCGGCGCCATGCGCGAGTTCGCTGCTGTCCTGGGTGCTCATCAGAGTGTCGTGGTCGCCGTTGATGACCAGCAGCGGAATGGTGATGTCGGAGTAGTGATCTCGGATGGACAGCGCTTTGAGCTTGCCCATCAGATCGAAGGGGTTGGCCGCGCCGACGGTCTTGGCCAGTGCGTGCAGGATGATCTGCGGTGTTCCGAGTGCGCCGCCGTGAAAGGAGCGATGCGTGGGCGCCCCGCACGCGATCGCACAGGCCAGCCGGTCGTTGGTGGCGGCTAGGCGTGCGGTCCAGTATCCGCCGAAGCTGACCCCGACCATGGCGATGCGGTCGGCGTCGAGCCGTTCGTCGGCGGCGAGGTGGTCGATCACCTGGTGGTAGACGGCCTCTGATTCCGGGCGCATCGGATCGGTGTAGGCGTAGCTTCCCGGCATCTCCATCAGGAACATCGCCATGCCCGAATTGCGGTAGCGCAGTTGAGGAATCGCCAACTCTTGCGTCGTGCCCTCCAGACCGTTGGTCGTCAACACCACCGGGTGCGGCCCGGCCCCCGGCGGCACGACGAGGTAGCCGCGCACCGCGTCACCGCCAGCCATGGGGATTTCGACGCGCTCGACGGTCAACCCCAGAGCGGGCGCCAATGCATCGATCAGCGCGTCGAAGAGGTGCCGTGAGCGCCAGTAGGCCGCCATCCGCTGGGGATCGTGTCCGGGGAAGGCACTGACCTGGTAGTAGGTGATTGCCTTGACCCACGCATCGATCGCGTTCAACGCCAACGTGATTCGTGAACGATCACCCGCTGGCGCGTGCTCTTCGACGAGCGCGGTGAGCGCGCGGGTATCGGCGTGTGGTCCGTGGTCTGCGAACAGCGCTGCGGCCGGGGCGATCAATGCGGTCAGCCCGTTGGCGGTGCTCGGGTCGGTGAGGTCGGGCACGGCAGCGGAGTCGGCGTCGACCAGGTTGCGCAGCAGGTTGGTCGCCCGCCGAGCGTGGGCGTCGGCGATGTCGTTCCAGTAACCGCACCAGCGGTCGTCGCGGAAGGAGCGGGTCCTGCGGATCTGACCGGCGAACTCGGTGTGGTCGAGCCCGCCCATGTTGGCGTAGCGCAGCACGAACAGGGCAGGCAGGAACGGCGCCGCCCCGGTCCAGCGGGCAGCCAGATCAGTGCCGCGGGTCACCGCGCACGCGGTGACGAAGAACTTCTGCGCCGAGCTGATGTCAGCCATGGGGATCTCCTCTCAGAGTGTGTTGGTGGTGCTCGCGTGCTGGCGGGCGTGCATGGCGGCGACGGCGGGAGTCCCGCGCCACGGCGCCCCGTGCCCGGGAACGAGCACGTCGGCCTCGATCCCCGCCAGCCCCTGCAGGGCAGCCTCGGCCTCGGCGGGGGAGTGGGCGAAGAACGGCGGCAGCAGCTGAGGACCGCTGACCGGTGAGAGCGGGTGGCCGGTGACCAATGCGTCACCGGTGATCAGCACACCCTTGTCGGGCAGGTGGAAGGCGCTGTGGCCGGAGGTGTGTCCCGCGCAAGCGACCGGTACCGGGGCGCCTGGCAGGTCGAGCGCACCGGAGCGCGGGTAGGGCTGGGCGTGGGCGAGCTTGACCGGTTTCAGCGCGCCGGCAGCCATGATGCGTGCGGTCCAGCGCACCGCCGAGGGTCGGTAGCAGCGTTTGACGATGTCGCCGGGCTTTGCTTGTTCGAGATGTCCGTCGCGGGCATGACCGACTTCGGCACTGCTCATGAATACCGGTGTGTCGTAACGCTCGTGAAAGTGGTTGATGGCACCCATGTGGTCGAGGTGGGCGTGGGTCAGCAGGATTGCCTGCACGTCCATCGGGTGTCGGCCCAGCGCGCGTATGGAGTCCTCCACCCTGCCGGTGTCTCCCGACCAGCCGGCATCGATGAGCGTCAACTCCAAGCCGTCGCGAAGCAGCACCCAATTGACCGCGGTGCCCTCCACGCAAAACTCGCCGTCGGCGACTTCCTGCACGCGTGACTCCTCCACCCAATTTCGGAACAACTGTTCCGACAGTAACAGCAACGTGCGATATCGTGGAACGACTGTTCCGCTCCGACGTGAGGATCGATTCTCGGTGAAGTTGAGACGTGTACGGACCGCTGATGGTTTGGAGCTACAGAACCAGGACGCCAGCGGGTCATGGCAGACGACCGACGACTACGCCCCGTTGGGGGGTCGGGTATTCGCCCCCGACTGGGAACTGGCCCGCGCCGACGAACACCTGCGCCACAGCGCCGCGCTGTTGCCTTTCCAGCCGGCATCGTTTCGCGACTTCATGCTCTATGAGCAGCACGTCCTGAACGCCAGCCGAGGCCTGGTCCGACGGTTCCACCCCGGCCAATACCGACTCATCGAAACCGTCGAAGCTCTCACCCGGCGCACCTTCCCGCTACTGAGACCCAAGGCGCTCTTCTATGCCCAACCCATCTACTACATGTCCAACGCGTTGACGTTCGTACCGTCGGGCACACCGATTGCCGCACCCGCCTACACCAAAGCGCTGGATTACGAGCTGGAGTTGGGATTCGTGTTGGCGCGTGAACTTTTCAACGCCACCCCCGCCGAAGCACTCGACGCCATCGGGGCGTTCGTCGTGCTCAACGATTGGAGTGCCCGCGACGTGCAGCGTGCCGAGATGGACAGCGGACTCGGCCCGCAGAAGGCCAAGCACTTCGCCAGCTCGCTTTCCGAGGTCGCCGTCACCGCCGACGAAATCCTTCCCCACGTCGACGCGCTTCGAGGGACCGTGTCGATCAACGGTTCGGTCGTGTCGACGGTGTCCAGCGCCGGCGTGCAACACACTCTGGGCGAGGTCCTCGCCCACGCCTCCCGAAGCGAACAGCTGCGGCCCGGTGAGCTTTTCGCTACCGGAACGCTTCCCGGCGGCAGCGGCATGGAGACCGGGCACTGGGTGCATCCCGGGGACACCTTGGAGCTGTCCATCGACGGCATCGGCCGCATCGACCACACCATCGTCGACTCGTGATCAGCCCCGTGCCCGCCAGCCAGCCTCCACGCACCTCGCGTGAGGTCAACCGCGACAAGCTTCGGGACCGACTTCTCGACAGCGCCGAAGAACTCTTCGCCGCCCGCGGTTACTTCGGCGTCGGCGTCCGCGACATCACTGACCATGCCGGCAGTCGCCTCGCCGCGGTCAGTGAGCAATTCGGCGGCAAGGAAGGGCTTTTCCGCGCGGTCCTCCTTCGGCGGATTCAGCCTCTCAACGACGACCGCCGCACCCTCCTGGTGGCACTACCTGTCCGCGGCACCCGCGCCCGGCGCCTACGGGCACTCATCCACGCGTTCGCCGAACCCATGCGCCAGCGCGCCGGTAATCCCGGATGGGACAACTACTTTCGCTTCATCGCCCAACTCGCCAACTCCGGACACCCCATCAAACGATTCATCGCCGAGGACTTCAACGCCATCGCGGACGACTTCATCACCGCCCTACGGGCACTGTTCCCCGCGGCGAGCGAGGAGGCGGTCCACGACGCCTACCTGCACCTGGTGGCCGCCACCATGCACACCTACTCCAACAACCTGCGCCTGGACAGCCTCACCGAGGGCCGCATGCACACCGCCGACATCGAGAAGCGCCACCGCGCACTACTGCGCTTCGCCGAAGGCGGGATCACAGCACTGGTGGCAGCACCATGAAGACCGCTCCCGTGCATCCCAAACCAGGGGCAAGCCGGAGCGGCCCGAGCGAGACCCAACCAGTACGCCGCCGTCGTGTCGCTACCGATTTGATGTTGGTGCCCCGTGGCGTCAGATGCGTCGGCGATGACGAACGGATTCGCGCTGTGACGCTCCGAGGCGCCTTTCCCGTGTTAGGCGCGCAGGGCTGCCACGATGCTGTAGCGGGCGTCTGGTGCTGCGCGAGTGGGATGACCCTCCGCGGCTTCCCCGGTGTATGCGTCGGTCAGCCCGAGCGACATCCTGCAGGGCGGCGAGTTAGGACAGTGCGCCGCTGCACAACCGGCGTGCCGCGGCGGTCACCGGTGTGGTTTCCACGGCAGCACCTCACCGTGGCGCACCAGTTCGCCGTAGTGTTCGGGCGTGATCGGGTCGAAGACCAGATCGAGGACGGCGACTGCGGCTTGGGCGGGCGTGGGCGCGTCGCTGACGTCCCACCACACCGACGAGGTCGGGGTGTTCATCATGCCCGGGCACACCGCGGCGAGCAGGATGTCCGATGCGGCGTCCGCGTCGTGGCGCTGGGCGGCCAGTGTCCGCACGGCGGCGACCTGACCGATCTTGGACGGGATGTTGACGAACCCCGGCCACGGGCCGCCGCGGGCGCTGCCATCCTTGACGGCCTCGACCCAGGATGCGACCTGTTCGTCGACCTCGTCGAGCGTTTGCAGGTCCTCGAAGCGGTCCCAGAGGACCGGCGCGAGATGGTCCAGTGTGCCCAGTGAGCTGGCGACGACCAGGAACCGTCCGCCGACACGTAGCAACGGAGTGAATGCGCGCAGGCAGCGGGTGGTGCCGAAATTGTTGACCTGGGCGTACTGGTCGATGATCGTGGCCGGATCGTCGTCGGGACCGACCCGCATCACCGCGTTGTTGATCACGATGTCCACGCCGCCGTGGCGTCTCGTCAGCTCTTCGGCAAAGCGTGCAGCCGCATCGGGGTGGCTGACGTCGAGCACTTCGCCGCGGACCTCGGCGCTGGTGGATCCCAGCGAATCGATGGCCTGGGTGATCCGTTCGTAGTTGCGGCCGGTCAGGTAGACGGTGTCACCGGCGCCCAGTCGGTGCGCGAGACCTTCGGCCAGCGCCAGGCCGAGTCCCTGGGTGGCGCCGGTGACCACGGCGACGCGAGGCTGGGGCGGCATCAGAGCACTCCCGCCAAGCTCGAAGAAGCTTGTGCAAGAAGGTCTTCGGAGACATTCCACAAGCGGGAGGCGTTGTCGGGGTTCACCGCGTAGCGCGCCACACCGTGCAGATTGCCGCTGCGCGCGTCGACGATCTCGGTTTCGTTGCAGTCGACGAAGTACCGCCCGCCGATGCCATCCAGCAGGGGTGAGGTGGCCAGCAGAACCGAGGTCGCCGCGCCCTGTTGGGTGGTCTTGATCAGCTCGGCTGGCACCTTGCCGCTGCCGCGTCCACCGGTGTGCCGCTGAAGATTGGTGTAGATGGCACCCGGCATTAGCGCGTTGGCCGTGACGCCGTCGACGGCCCAGCGTCGCGAAACCTCCACCGCGAAAAGGACATTGGCGGTCTTGGATTGACCGTAGGCCAGCCACGGATCGTAGGGGCGGAAGTCGAAGTTCAGGTCGTCGAAGACGACCGGGGACAGCTGGTGCCCCGAGGAGCTGACCGCCACGATGCGCGCGCTGCCGGCCGCGGCCAGGGCTGAGTGCAGGCCGGTGGCCAAGGCGAAGTGTCCAAGGTGGTTGGTGGCCAGCTGCAGTTCCCAGCCCTGTGGGGTGTAGGCCTCCGGGCTGGCCATCACCCCGGCATTGTTGACCAGGATGTGCAGCGGTCCCGACCACTGCTTCACGAAGCCGGCGACCGAGTCGAGGTCGGTCAGGTCCAGCCGTGCCACGTCCACCGAGGCGTTGCCGGTGGTGGTGGTGATGTCGGCCGCCGTGCTCGCCCCGGCGGCCTCATCACGTACGCCCAGGGTGACGTGCGCGCCCGCGGCGGCCAGGGCGCGCGCAGTCTCGACGCCGATGCCCGAGGAGGCACCGGTGACGACTGCGTGGCGGCCGGAGAGGTCCACGCCGTGCACGACGTCGAGAGCGGTACTGCCGAAGCCAAATGGGGTATGAATCAAACTCACGATGAGTCCTTTCGCGTCAACGGTTTCGAGCCGAACGCGGTCGGCCGTCACCACTGACGGTAGGGACGCCGCGACCATGCCGCCAGCGAGAAATCGACAACCCCGGTATGCCGAAACGGAATACGCGGATAGGTCAGTGAGTGCCGTCGGCTTCCACGGCCGCTGCACGCAGTGCCTCAGCCAGGCGGGCCACCGGCTCGGTCAGCGGCTGGGGCAGCCGGGCCAACTGCACCCGCCGCGCCTCGAGCGGTCCGCCGCGGACGGCCAGCACGCGCACGCCCGCAGGGACAGCCCCGCTCAGCGCGGCGGGCAGCGTGGTGATACCCAATCCAGCGGCGACCATCTGCAGTTTGGCCAACCAGTCACGCGCTGAGTGCACGATCTCGGGCCGCTCGTCGAGGCCGGGCCACACCCCGAACACCCGCTCGTTGCCGACACCGCCGATCCAGGACTGACCGTGCAGGTCGGCGACGTCCACGGTCTCCTCGCGTGCCAGCGGGTGGTTCGCTGGTACCGCGATCCGTAGTGAGCGTTCGGTCAACGTGTCCACCAGCAGCGGCGGCTTCTCGCAGTCCAGAGCGCGAAACGGTGCGCTAGACGCGACGACGGCCAGATCCACCGTGCCTGCCCGCAGCGCCCGGAGCAGCGCGGTGGTGCTGCCCTCCCGCGAGAGCACCGTGATACCGGGATGACTGCGCTGCAGGGCGGCCAGCGCCCGCGGGATGAGCACCGCGCCCGCGCTGGCGAACCATCCCAACCGCACGACGGCCCGTTCCTCGGGGAGACCGCTGAGCTCGCGTGCCGTGGCATCGATGCGATCGATCACCGCCGCAGCGTTGCGCAGCACCACCTGCCCGGCGGGCGTCAGACGCACCCCCGTCGGATGGCGCTCCAGCAGCGGCGAACCCGCAGCGCGTTCCAGCGAGGCGACTTGCCGCGACACCGCCGACTGGGTGTAACCCAAGGCTGACGCAGCTGCGCTGAACGTGCCGCGTTCGGCCACCGCCCGAAACACCCGAAGGGCAGTCAACGACGCATCGGTGAAACTCATGATGAATACGCATACCAGGGGTGCAGAATCGTCGCTGCCGGAATGGCCTTCGGCTGCCTAGCCTGGGCTGCGTGTCTGCTTCCACGACCCCGACCACGACCCGCTTCGTGGCCCTCGAGCGTCACCTCGACCGCGGACCGGTCACCCCGGACCTCTTCGACATCGGCACCAAGAACGTCCCCGAACCCGGACCGGGACAACTGCTGCTGCGCCCGATCACCTTCTCCGTCGACGCGACGCTGCGCGGCCAACTCAGCGGTGAGGATGGCAGCTACTTCCTGCCGCAGATCCCGTTGGACGAGGCGGTGACCGGCATCGCGGTGGCCGAGGTGATCGCCTCCCGTCACGCCGACCTTCAGCCCGGCCAACGGCTCGTGGCGCTCACCGAGTGGGCCGACGTATCTCTGTGGCCGCCGCGCGACAATTGGCTCCGCCCAACACTTCTGGATCCGCGGATCCACCACCCGTCACATGCGTTGAGTGTGTTCGGCCTCCTTGGTGGACTGACTGCCTACACCGGGATGATCGAGGCCGCGCAGGTCGAATCCGATGAGACGGTGGTGGTCTCGGCTGCGGCCGGAAACGTCGGTTCACTAGCTGGACAGATCGCGAAGATTCGCGGGGCCCGTGTCATCGGGCTGGCCGGCACCGCCGACAAGCGGCGCCTACTCACCGAGACGCTGGGCTTCGACGCCGCCCTGGACTACCACGACGACGACCTTGCCGACCAACTGCGTGATCTGGCGCCGGAGGGGCCCGACCTGTACTTCGACTGCGTGGGCGGTGCCACCAGTCAGACCGTCATGTCCGTCATGCGCCGTCCCGCCCGCGTCGTGGTGTGCGGGCTGATCTCCACCTACGACGACGATAGCGCGTGGACGATCGACATCACGCCGGTATACGCCAACGGCCTGACCCTGCAGGGCTTCACCCCGAACCAGTTCCCCGACGCGTTGGCACCTGCGCTCGACGATCTGATCGGTTGGGTCCACGCCGGTCGACTCATCCCTCTGGAAACCGAACGCCACGGCCTCGACGTACTACCCACCGCGTTCGCCGGGCTGTTCCGCGGGGAGAACGTCGGCAAGATGATCGTGAGCCTGCCATGACCAGCACGTCGATCAACGTGCCCGGTGTGCCGGGCGACCGTGCAACCGACCCGGAGCATTCAGGGTGCGGTCATACTCAGCACGAACCACACAAACCGCTAAGGAATCGCGGATAGCCTGGACGTGTAAACCAAAAGGGCCACAACAAAAATAGTCCTCATCCCAGATCGAAGTCACGACCATCTGGTCACAGTCACCCGTTGTCTCGCCAAGTGACTACTTGTTTGAGATGCGTGAGGTCGTAACCGTCGTCGGAGGTTAGTTCGATCTGGAACAGCGTGACGCCCGCTTCGCGGAAGGCATCGGCGCTGTCGGCGTTCGCCCAGAGCGTCGAGCGTTCGATGTCGGCGCCGTCACGCCCGAAGCTCGCTGCCAATTCGTCGACGAGGTCGCTGGACCTGCGGAACGCGTCGAGGTCCTGGAACGCATGCCAAATGTCGGCGTGGCGGGCAACGGCCGGCAGCGAGCGCTTGGGACCCGTGCCGCCGATGAGGATCGGCACCTTGCGTACGGGCGGCGGAATCAATGCGGCGAGCCGGTCCTCGATGCGGATCAGGCTCTCGTCGAAAAGGTCGAATCGGGAGCCGAAGGTGCCGAAGTCGTAACCGTAAGTGGTGTAGTCCTTTTCGTACCAACCCGCGCCGAGGCCCAGGATGAGCCGGCCGCCGCTGATGTGATCGACCGTACGCGCCATGTCGGCGAGCAGGTCCGGGTTGCGGTAGCCGACGCCGGTGACGAGGAGCCCGATCTCGGCGTGTGAGGTGATCTCGCCCCACGACGCGAGCGCGGTCCAGCCCTCGAAGTTCGCGACGTCGGGCTGTTCGTCGAAGAGGATTGGCTTGCCGTCGACGATGCCCTTCATCGCCGGGCGGTGAAAGTGGTCGTAGCCAAAGATCACGTCGACGCCGAGGTCGTCGGTCGCCAAGACTGCGTCACGCCAGGTGGCGTAGTCAGGCGTACCGCCGGGCTGGATCTGCACGGCAACGCGGACGGGACGGGTCATGAATGCTCCTGAGTCAAGGGGAAGAGCGAACTCTTGAGCCAAGTCCACGGGCGTGAGGTTTTATTCCGGGTCGTGACTCCAAAGTGGGCAGGCACCGCCGCGCACGAGGCTCGCCAGCTCCATGGCCACGTCTCATTCACGAGTTGGCGCGGCATCTAAGGACCCCACGAGTCCTGAGATGCCACGAAATGGCGTGCCGAGACGCGCCGAACCTCTCTCCCATTTGGGATTGGTTGTAGCCCTTCAACTTCGAACTAGCCCGACGATCACTCCCTATCCATGAGAAGTTCCCATGGCGACATGCCGAACAGGCCAGCAAGGTTCCGCTGCATCTCGACGCCGGACGGCAGCGGGCGCCACCATATGGTCACCTCGGCGATCCTGCCGGCCGCGTCGAGCAGGATGTAATCCATCCCGTCGACCACGGCGTCTTCGACTTGCAGCCGAAAGTACGCGGCGTGGTGCGTCTCGCCGCTGAGGACCTCCTTGTAGGTGAGCTCGGCCGCCACCGCGCCGACCCCGCGCATGGCTTCCATGACTGCCTGGCGTCCGGTGAGTGGCTCATCGCCGAGTGGGCTGTACAGCACCACGTCCTCGGCGAGGATTCCGGAGAGCGCGGATTCGTCTGCGCCGCCGTGCATGCAGTCGACGAAGAATTCGACGGTCTCGCGGTGCGGGGCGAAATTGGTCATATGACTGTGGTCCCTCCGTCGACGACCAATTCCATGCCGTTGACATAGCTCGAATCGTCAGAGGCGAGAAACAGTGCGGCCGAGGCGATTTCCTCGGGCTGCCCCATCTCGCGCCGCGGGATCACGGACTCGAACTGCGCCCTTGTCTCTTCGTCCATCACTTCCGCCAACATCGGCGACGAGACCTGGCCGGGGGTCAGCACGTTCACCCGGATCTTCCTGTCCCTCAACTCCGACACCCACACTCGTGCGTAGGCAGGCAGAACGGCCTTGCTGCCCGCGTAAACGCTCCAATTGGGATAGCCCCGCAACGACGCGTTCGACCCGGTCATGAAGATCGAGCCGCCGTCGTTGAACAGCGGCAACGCCTTCTGGACCGTGAACAGGGTGCCGCGCGCGTTCAGCCCGAAGGCGACATCGAAGTCCTGCTCGGTGATCTCGCCGAGCGGGCCCTGCGCTCCGGTCCCGGCACTTGCCCACAGGACGTCTATCGCTCCCTTTTCCCGCTTGACCGTGTCGTACAGCCGGTCCAGATCGTCGAGGTTGGTCGAATCACCTTGTACGCCAGTCACATTCCGGCCGATCAGGTTGACGGCTTCGTCCACCGCGTCCTGTCGTCGACCCGTGATGAAGACGTGGGCGCCTTCCTCGACGAATGACTTGGCACCGGCCAGTGCCATGCCGCTCGTTCCTCCGGTGATCACTGCGACCTTGCCATCGAGCTTTCCCATGAGTGCTCCGTTCGATACTGCCGATGTTATGTACACCGAGCCGTGTGCTTAAGGTAGCGAGTCGCGTGAGCGATCGTCAAGTTATGTACACCGATCGGTACCGAGGTGGGCTACGCTGGTTACGTGACGGAGCTGGAGAAGGGGCCGCAAGGCCTGCGCCGCGGAAGGGGTGCGCGCGAGCGCATCCTCGCCGCGTCACGGCAACTCTTCCGCGATCAAGGGATCAACAGCACCGGCCTGGACCAGCTCTGCACGGTGGCCCAGGTATCCAAGCGCACGTTCTACCAACACTTCGCCAGCAAGGACGAGTTGATCGCCGAGCACCTTCGCCGCTTCGATCCCGACGTTCTGCCCGAGGTGTTCGACCGCACCGACCTGACACCTCGCGAACGGCTCGTAGCCGCCTTCGACATCCAGTCACCGCTGTGCCCGTTCATCGCGGCGGCCGTGGAAATCCACGACCCCGACCATCCGGCACGACTAAGCGCTCGCGACTACAAGAAGGCCTTCGCCGCGCGGCTCGCCGAAGCCGCACGCGAGGCCGGTGCCACGGACCCCGAGCAGCTCGGCGAACAGCTTGCGCTACTTCTGGATGGCGCTTCGGCCCGCAACCGAGTCCTCGACTCCGACACCTTCGCCACCGCCGCCGCCATCGCAGACGTCCTCATTGACAACGCCATCCCCGCGGCAGCGGTAGCGCAGCGCGCACGGACCTAAGCGAGGCCGGACACCTATCGCGCAACGTCCTCGGGGGCGGGCTCTAGGATTCGGCTGGAAAGGTCGAGGAGCGCGCGATGCAGATCGGCGTCGTCGACGTCGGCCAACTCGGGATCCGCTGCGGCTCTTCCGACCCCGGCGAAGAACACCGAGTAGGCGATCCGGTCGACGACGTTGGGTTCTGGGCCCTCCAGCAGTTCGCGGAGGCGATCGGCCACGGCCTTGAATTCGGGCTCACAAACTATCAACTGATCGATGGCCGGGTCTCCGTAGAACATGACGGCCAACTGTCGGTGCCGCACCACCATTTCGACCAGACCGCTTACCGCCACTGCCCGCTGCTGACGCGCGTCGGGAAGCGCCTCGGCGATCTTGATGAAACGGGCGATGTCCCCAATCGACGGGCGGAGGACCTCGAGGACGATGTCTTCCTTGGAGCGAAATTGGTAGTACACGGCAGCTTTGCCGACCCCGACCCGGTCGGCGATCATCTGCAGCGATGTGCCGTGCACTCCGTGCTTGGCGAATAAGGCAACCGCCGCCTGCACGACCCGTTCTCGGGCGAGGCCGCGTGGTGCCGTCGGTTTCGCCAATTTCGCCCCTTCCTGGAGCCGCATCGACAGCAAGCGTAGCCCGGCGCTGGGAGCGAAGGAGTGCACTTTAACAGAACCCACGCACGCATTTAAGTTAGCCGTTCGGCTTGCTCAACTTCAGTTGACCGCATATCGTTTCACAAATCATTCGATGGGCTAAGCAAATCATCGCGGTGCTGCGCGTTCGGACGCGCTCCGTCACCTGCGGTTCTGCGCGACCGAGCCAACGGAAGGGCCACCTGTGATCGGGATTCTCAAGCGGACCTGGATACCGCTGTTGATCGTGGTGGTTGTCGCGGTCGCGAGCACCGTGGTGTATCGGATCCATGGGTTCTTCGGGTCGAACAATGAGACGACGCGCCCAGGTGCAGGTTTGGCCCAGGACGCAGAACCGTTCAACCCCAAGGTCGTGATCTACCAAATCTCAGGAATGGAAGGCGCAGTGGCGACCATCAACTACCTCGACCTCGACTCCGCGCCGCAACGTGTCGACGACGCACGGCTGCCTTGGTCGATCACGCTGAGAACCACGAAACCATCCGCGAGCGCCACGATCATCGCGCAAGGCGACGGCGACCAAATCAGCTGTCGCGTACTGGTCGACGACAAGGTGAGGGATGAGCAGACCGCGTCCGGAGTGAACGCTCAAACCTCGTGCTTGGTGAAGTCGGCATGAGCGACACTCAGATGGGTCAGCGTGCTCGAGTTCCCCACTTCCTGCGCGTGTTCTGCGTGCCTGTTCTGCTGGCCTGGCTGGCGCTAACTGCCATCCTCAACGTCGTGGTGCCTCAGCTAGAGGTCGTAGGCGAAGAAAACTCGGCGTCACTGACACCGGCTGACGCGCCATCTCTGCAAGCTACCCACCTGGTCGGCAAGTTGTTCGAGGAATACAACTCGAATAGCTCGGCAATGATCGTTCTGGAAAGCGACGAGCCGTTGGGCGCCGAGGCTCACCGATACTACGACGGCCTCATCGCCGACTTGCAGAAGGACACGGCTCACATCCAGCACATCCAAGACCTTTGGAGTGATCCGCTCACATCGTCGGGTTCACAGAGCGCGGACAATCTCTCGGCATACGTCCAGCTGTATCTTGCAGGCGACCAAGGCGAGTCGCTGGCCAACGAATCCGTTCAGGCGGTGCGAGACATCGTCGCCAATCATCCGCCACCGTCAGGGTTGAAGGTCTACGTCACCGGCGCGGGCCCGCTGTCCTCCGACCAGCACCATGCGGGCGACAAGAGCCTTGCCCTCGTCACGATGGTGACCCTAGGGGTCATCATCGTCATGTTGCTGCTCGTCTACCGCTCGGTCGTCACCGTGGTGCTGGTGATGCTCATGGTCATGCTCGAGCTAACCATTGCACGCGGCATGGTCGCGTTCCTTGGCCATTACCACCTCATCGAGCTGTCCACCTTCGCGGTAAACCTCCTGACATTGCTGGCCATCGCGGCCGCCACCGACTACGCGATCTTCTTCATCGGCCGCTACCACGAGGCACGCAATCTCGGCGACGACCGTGAGAACGCGTTCTACGTGATGTATCACGGCACCGCTCACGTCGTCTTGGGGTCCGGGCTGACGATCGCCGGAGCGACCCTGTGCCTGCACTTCACCCGGCTGCCCTACTTCCAGACGCTGGGCGCACCGCTAGCCGTCGGAATGTTCATGGTGACGATGTCCGCTCTGACACTGGCGCCTGCGTTGCTCACCATCGCATCGAGGTTCGGCCTGCTCGACCCCAAGCGAGAGACCAAAACCAGAGGGTGGCGGCGAATCGGCACGGCCATAGTCCGCTGGCCCGGCCCCATCCTCGTCGCGTCGACCGCGGTCACCCTCGTGGGGCTACTGGCGCTCCCGACCTACAAGACCAGCTACGACGACAAGCGCTACCTACCGTCGAACGTGGACGCGAACATCGGATACGCCGCGGCAGCACGGCACTTCCCGCAAGCCCGGCTCAATCCCGAGGTGCTGATGCTGGTGGCCGACCACGACGTTCGCAATCCTACTGACATGCTCGTCGTCAACAAGGTCGCCAAGGATGTCTTCCACATACCTGGCATCGCCAGGGTGCAGACGATCACCCGACCGTTGGGCACGCCGATCGACGGCACCTCGCTCCCCTTCATCGTCGGCCAGCAAGGAGTCAACCAGAAGCTCGGGCAGTCCTACGGTCAGGCGCGCACCGCCGACCTGCTGACGCAGGCGGCCGACATCAATCACCAGATCGACATTCTGCGCCAGCAGTTGACGTTGCAGAGGGAAAGCGCAGGCGCTCAACAGGAACAGGCCGACCTGTTGAAACAGACCGTTGCGGTGACAAACGACCTGCGGGACAAGATTGCCAATTTCGACGACTTCTTCAGACCCATTCGGAACTACTTCTACTACGAACCGCACTGCTACGACATCCCGGTATGCAGCACGTTGAGGGGGCTCTTCGATGCCCTGGACGGGATCGACCAACTGAGCGACTTGCTCGGCCAGACCACGGCCAGTCTCGACAAGATAAATGCTCTGCAACCAAAACTGCTCGCGCTGCTCCCCCCGCAGATCGCCAGCCAGGAAGCCAATCGTGACCAGCTCCTGACCAACTACGCGACGCAGCACGATCAGCAAAGCCTGCAGGACAGGCAGCAGTCGGATCCCACTGCCATGGGCAGGGCCTTCGACAATTCGAAGATCGACGATACGTTCTATCTACCGCCAGAGGTGTTCGACAACCCGGACTTCAAGAGAGGCCTCAAGCAGTTCGTCTCCCCAGACGGTAAAGCGGTGCGATTCATCATCTCCCACCAAGGCGATCCCGCGACACCTGAGGGAATCTCGCACGTCGACGAAATAAAGAACGCCGCATTCGAGGCGATCAAGGGAACCCCGCTCGAGACCTCGAAGATCTACCTTGGCGGTACCGCGGCGACGTACAAGGACATGCGCGACGGCTCCAACTACGACCTCATGATCGCCGCGATCTCGGCGCTCTGCCTGATCTTCGTCATCATGCTCATCATCACCCGGGCCGTGATCGCCGCAGTGGTGATCGTCGGCACCGTGGCACTGTCGCTGGCGGCGTCGTTCGGGCTGGCGGTTTTGTTGTGGCAACACCTGATCGGGCTCGAACTGCACTGGATGGTCCTGGCCATGTCGGTGATCATCCTGCTGGCGGTCGGATCGGACTACAACCTGCTGCTGGTGTCGAGGTTCAAGGAGGAACGCGACGCGGGGCTGAACACCGGCATCATCCGAGCGATCGCGGGCAGCGGTAGCGTGGTCACCTCGGCCGGTTTGGTGTTCGCGTTCACGATGATGTCGTTCGCGATCAGCGACCTAACGGTGATGGCTCAGGTCGGAACCACAATCGGCCTCGGTCTTCTCGTCGACACCCTGGTGATCCGGTCCTTCCTGACACCATCGATCGCGGCGTTGATGGGCAAGTGGTTCTGGTGGCCGCAAAACGTTCGAACCAGACCGGCCCGTCGGCCGAGCGTGCTGACCGCGGCAGGGTCGGGAGGCCGGCACAGCGTCTAGAAGGCCGCTGTCAATCCGGCCTCCCGGATGGCACCTCAGCGCAACCGAGCCCTCAACTGCGACGCCTTCGCTACCGTCGTCCTCATCGACAACGCCATCCCCGGCGAATCGTCCAAGCAACTGGAGGAGGCCGCGCATGACGCCTCCGGCCCAGCCGCTTGCGAGCGCCGCAGCTGAATCCATCATCCGCGATCTGCAGGCCTCGCTGCCCGGCGGACGGGTGGTCACCGACCCCGACGTGGCACGCAGCCTCAGCCGAGATCAGGCAGCCGGTGCCCCGGTCGGGGAGCCGGCTGCCGTCGTGCGCGCCCGCAGCACCGACGAGGTCCGCCGGACGGTCGAGATATGTCTGCGACACCGCGCCCCTGTCGTGCCGCGCGGGGCGGGCACCGGACTGTCGGGCGGCGCGAACGCCATCGACGGCTGCGTCGTGCTCTCACTCGCGGCAATGTCGGACATCCTCGTGATCAACCCGCTGGAACGTCTCGCCGTGGTCCAACCGGGCGTGATCAACGACGATCTTCGAGCGGCGGTCGCCGTGCACGGCCTGTGGTACCCACCGGACCCCGCGAGCTCGCCCTGGTCGACGCTCGGTGGCAACGTGGCCACCAATGCTGGCGGAGTGTGCTGCGTAAAGTACGGCGTCACAAGGGAATACGTGCTCGAGCTCGAGGTGGTCACCGGTTCGGCGGAGGTGGTCCGCATTGGACACCGGACTGCCAAGGGCGTCGCGGGCTACGACCTGGTCAGCCTGCTCGTCGGGTCGGAGGGCACGCTGGGCATCGTCACCGAGATCACGGTGCGGCTGCGCAGCTTGCCCGGAGCGTCTACTACGGTGGCGGGCTTCTTCCCATCACTGGTGACCGCCGGTACCGCGGTGCGAGAGGTTGGTACGGCCGGAGTCACGCCGTCGGCGCTCGAACTCATGGACCGGTTCTGCCTGCGTGCCGTCGATGATTGGAAGCAGATGGGGCTGACGGCCGCGGGAGACGTCCTGCTCCTCGCGCGGGTCGACGATCCCGAGCCCACCGGCTCCGCGCTCGCCGAAGCCATCGTCGAGATCTTCCGTGCCAGCGGTGCGTCGTGGGCGGAACGATCGACCGACGCCGACGAAGCCGACGCTCTGTTCGCGGCCCGTCGCTTGGCCTACCCGGCGCTTGAGCGGCTGGGGCCGGTGATCACCGAGGACGTCTGCGTGCCAAGGGAACACGTCCCGCAGATGCTGACCCGCATCGAGGCGCTCGCGGCGAAACACGGGGTACAGATCGCGAACATCGCGCACGCCGGTGACGGCAACTTGCACCCGTTGATCATCGGTCCGCCCGGCGATGACGCCGATTCGTGGCGTCGGATCGATGCCGCGTTCGACGGGATTCTCGATGCCGCGCTGTCCCTGGGCGGGACCATCACCGGCGAGCACGGCGTGGGACTCCTCAAACGCGGCGGCCTGGTACACGAACTGTCGCCGACCGTCATGGGCCTTCACCGGGCTATCAAGGCGGCACTCGATCCGGCGGGAATTCTCAACCCCGGCAAGATCTTCGAGTAGGTCGACGCTTCGACATCTGCTGATATGCGCAGGCGTATTTTTATGGTGGTCAAGTTCCGGGTCGCCGATGATCATCGGGAATCGTGGCCAGCAATGATGACACCTGGGTAACTGCGGTCCTGACTTTCGCCGACAGCGACTACGACGCCGGGGTGGGGCTATGGCGCGAGCTGACCGGATATCCGCTATCGGAGGACGGCGGCTTCCTCAGCGCGCGGCGGTTGGACTCCGGTCCAAGCGGAGTGCACCTCGACGTCCACGTCCCAGATGTCGGAGCCGCCGTTGGACACGTCCGACGGTTGGGCGCCAGCATCGACGAAGGCGACGAGCGTCTGGTGGGCCGTTCCCCCGGCGGCCTGTCCTTTCGGCTCGTCGGCCATGGCGGGGTCGACACCTCTGCGCCGAGCCAATGGCCCGGCGGGCACACCAGCCTGGTCGACCAGATCTCGGTCGACATCCCGCTAGAGCACTGGGAGATCGAGTCGGCGTTCTGGGCCGCCCTGACTGGGTGGGAGACACAGACACTTCCGGGGTTGGCCGAGTACGCCTTCCTCATCCGTCCGCCAGGCGCCCCGCTACGGATCATCTTGCAGAAGCTCGGCGAACCCACTGGTACGGTGCGCGCTCACATCGATTGGGCCGTGTCGGATCGCGCTGCTGAGACCGAACGACACGTCATTGCAGGCGCACGGGTGCTTCAGGTGAACCGATCTGGACCGTACTGGATGGTGTCGTCACGTACTGCGTCACCGATCGGGATCCGGCGACGGGCCTGCACTACGCGAAGTGAACGTTCACGGGTGCATGTTCCACTGGCCGCAGTCTTGAGCCATGACGTCGCTGACGTCGACTGGAAGCCCACCGACCACCGGGCCTGGATTCGACTCGGTGCTGACGACGCGCTGGTAAAGGACTGCGGCGGGATATATCTGGCCGCCCGACCACGAACGCGTCTGCCAAGCCCATACGTGGCCGGGCGAGCGCGACCGACCGATCACCCCATCGGCAGCAGCCCATTGGCACGCATTGATGCCGCCGTAGATGCCGGTGCGCTGCACGCCGATCACCGAGTTGATTCCACGAAACCATTGCAGCACAACGTTGTTCCAGGTATCACGGTTGACGTCGTCGTCGACGGAAAAGAAGATGGGTGCGCTCTGGCCTCCTCCTGCGGCGGTGTGCAACTGCCAGGCGGTTCGCGCGTCGGCGACGCCTCCGGCATAACCGCGGGTGAAGTCCGACGGAGCCGTCCCGCCCGGCTTGCCGTACTGGTAGTTGCTGACGATCACCAATCCGGATCTCGTCAGCGATTGCGCGTAGGGCAGGGTGATCGGTTTGGCACCCATCGACGAGCCGGGCCGCGACGTCGACACGTAGTTGATGACTCCAGCATGGCCGGCGGCCCGGATGTCCTGCGCGGGGATCTGGCGCATCGCGTAGTCGATCAGGGTCGGAGCGGCGGCCGACGCCACGGGTACGCCAACACCCGCTGCGCCGCTCAGTCCGACCACTGCGGAAGTTATTGCAGCGCAGCGCAATACTTCGCGCCGTGACACCGGGCGCGATGTGCGCAGGTTGATGATTCCCGACGAGTCCTGCACCGAGCGATGTTAACAATGTGACTGTTGTCAACAGTCCATCGTCGGCCGACCGTGTCCAAGTCGCGGCCCAGATGACGCAAAGCCGACATGCCGCCGAGCTCCCACCACAGCAACGTGCGGCCGATGGCCTAGCCGCAGTACCTGTCATTTCGCTGTGATGATATTGCACGGGCGCGCAGCGAGGGTGACGAGCCGCCCCGCGGCAGCGGAGCGGAAGTCGAGTAGTTCTACTCGTTCGTTTCCGCGTGCTGTCCGCGAGGGTGGCAGCTATGAGCGCATTGCATGCCCAACGGACCACCGCCGCCCTCACGGGGCTGCCCTCACCCGGAGAGCTCGACGCGAGTACCCCGGCCGGGCGCGACCGTGCCATCGACGTCATCCGCATCACCTCGCTCGTCGCCGTCGTGCTCGGACACACCCTCATGGCGATCAGCGTCATTCGTGACGACGTTCTCATCTGGGACAACCTGCTCGCCACATCCGTTGCCCTGCAGGCACTTACCTGGATATTCCAGATCATGCCGCTCTTCTTCTTCGCCGGCGCGGCTGCCTGTCTGACGTCGTGGCAGCCCGGCATGAACTGGGGCAACTGGCTGATGAAACGCTGCACCCGCCTCTTCCGGCCCGTGTTCTACTACCTCGGATTCTGGGCGGCGGCACTTCTACTCCTGCATCCGCTACTGCCACCCCACGTCTACGACCCGATCGCCGGCGTCTCCACCCAGGCATTGTGGTTCTTGGGCGCGTACGTCTTGGTGCTCGCCGCGATGCCGATGCTCTACCGCATCACCACCACCGCTCGGCTGGCCTTGGGCGTGGGCACCGTCTACGTGGCAATAGCCGTCATCGACTTCGTCCGATTGCACTGGCACGCCGCTTCGCCGCTGGGATATCTGAACCTCGCGGTCTGGTTGATCCCGGCGATGTTCGGCGTCGCCTATCGGCGAGACCTGCTCACGGGAGCCGGGGCGCTACGCATTGCTGCAGGCATGTTCACGGTCAACCTCATCTTGGTGATGTGGGGTCCTTACGAGGTCAGCTTGGTCGGCACCGGCAGTCAGCACCTCTCCAATAGCAGCCCACCCTCTTTACTACTGGCAGGGCACGCGATCGTCCTGAGCCTGGTGGCCATTGCTACCGCACCGGCGATAGGGCGCTGGGCAAGGCGGCCGCGGGTGTGGTGGTGGACCGTACTCGGCAACTCGGGGGCGATGACCCTCTACTTGTGGCACATCCCCGCGCTACTGGGCATCCACCTGCTCTTCGACGAACTCGGCTGGCCTCGATACCCCGGCCAGCCGGGCTTCGCCACGGTCAGCGTCGCGCAGTTGCTTCTCGTGGTCGGCGTCGTCGCCATTCTGTTCCTGGCACTGCGGCCGTTGGAGAACCGTCCGCTGCCTGGCTGGGACGGCGCCGCGGCGGTCACCAGCGTCGCGCGAGGCGTAGCGGTCGGTGCGCTGCTATGTGTGGCCGGTGCCGCGACATTGGTGGCAATCCGGTGGGGACTGAAGGACATTGGTCTCTATTTCGAAGCCATCACGGTGGGCGCCCTCATCGCTGCGCGGGCGCTCGCGTCGAACCGAGTGCCGCGATAGCGATGCTCGACGGCCGTACTGCGTTCACCAATGACGCCGCCTGCTGGGTCGCGGTGGCCCGCATCCAGCGCTCACGGCTCTGCTAGGCGCCAGGCACCACGTCGCTGCCGGAACCCTTGATCGATGCCTTCGCGCGCTTCTCGGCGCGTACGGACCGACCATTGCGCACGAAGCCCGTCGCCGAGACGGACGCCGACAACAGCGCGTCCTCGCCGTTGACGAACGGATGGAAGCCGACGCCCGCACCGCCGCGACCCTTCACAGGGATGTCGGCGACTTCGGTGACCTTCCAACCCCTTTCGGACAGTGACAGGATTGCCTCACCGTTCTCGCACGTGATGGGCAGCGCAGCGATGACCTCGTCGCCATCGCCTGCCAGCTTCACCCCGGCAACGCCGTTGCCCGCCGCACCCTGCGGGTTGATTGCCGCAGGGTCGAGGCGCAGAATCTTGCCGCGCCTCGTCACGAGGGCGAGGTGGTAGCCATCGGGTAGCACCCCGGAACGCAGCAATCCGGTGATGTCTGGGGCGACGGGGATGTCGCGGGTCTTGAACGGCAGACCGCCGCCGGTGGTGAACTTGACCCGCCCGTCCGTCCACACGGCCCAACCAAGACCGGACGTGAGCAACTCGCCGTGGCTGTCGGAGAACACGCCCCGGTCATCGAGGCGCCAGGAGGCGTTGGCCCTTCGCTCACGCGGACCGTCGTCATCGGAGCTGGACGCGACGGGCGTGGCGTCGTAGTCGAGCACGGTGCGCCGATCGAACTCGGGCCCCTTGAACAGTTTCGCGGTCTCCACCAACTCCTGGTCGATCACCTTCCGGCGCGCGTCCGGGTTTGACACCAACTCGGTGAGCTCGGCGAACTCGGCGTCCAGCTTGTCCGCCTCGGCTTGCAGCTCGATGACGTCCAGCTTGGTCAGCCGACGAAGCTGCAGCGCCAGAACGTAATTCGCCTGCTCCTCGTCGATCTGGAAACGCTCTTGTAGTCCCTGCCGGGCATCGTCGACGGTGTCGGAGCCACGGATGACGGCGACGGCTGCGTCGATGTCCAGGTGGATCTTCATCAGGCCCGCCACCAGATGCCTTCGCGCGGTGACCTTTTCCAGCCGATACTCACTGCGGTGCAGCACCACGGAATCACGCAGATGCAGGAACGCCCCGATGAGTTCTCGCACCGACCACCAGCGGGGCACCCTGTCCTCGTCGAGTGCGACCAGGCTCGCCGCGAACGTTCCCTCCAGCGGGGTCAGCGCCAGCAGCTGATCGCGGATCGTCTCTGCACTGTGCCCGCGTTTGGCGGTGACCACGATGCGCAGGCCGTTGCGCCGGTCGGTCAGGTCCGTCATGTCGGCCACGCCCGACATCTCTCCTGACTCGACAAGCGCACGGATCCGTTCCTGCACGGTGTTACTCGCCACGCCGGGCGGCAGCTCGGTGATGATGCAGTTCTTGCCGTCCACCGACACCGTGCCGCGCACCGTGAACGCGCCCCGTCCGGTGGTGATGTAGTCCCGCAACCCGGCCGTGCCGACGACCGAGGCGCCGCATCCCCAATCGGGCCCGGGAATGAGCTTCATCAAGGTGTCATCGGTGGTGTTCGGCCTGGCTAGTAGTGCGCGGCACGCAGCCATCACCTCGCGCGGATTGTGCGCGGGCACCTTGGTGGCCCAACCTTCCGCGATGCCGACGGCGCCGTTGCACAGCAGGACCGGCCACTGGGCGGGCAGCACCGTCGGCTCGGTCCACTCGCCGTCGAACGTCTGCACCATCGGCACGGCGTGATCGTCGAGTTCGGCGGTGAGGGCCGCACCGGGTGCCGACAGTCGCATTTCGGTGTACCGGTCCGCTGCCGGGATGTCACCCTGGATGCGGGGGAAAGCTCCTTGTCCGTCAATGACTTTCACGCGCTGGAACTCGGCGGCCATCAGTGCGGCCGCACCGTACATCGATGCGCCGCCGTGTGGGTGCAGGTTGCCGGTCACCGCCGAGCACACCTTCGAGGACTTCTGCGGCTTGTTGCCGGGGAGCAGCCTAGAGTCGTGCATCTGGTAGAGCAGCCGGCGCTGCCCCGGCTTCAGTCCGTCGAACGCGGACGGGATGGCGCGGTCGCTGACGCTGTAGAGCGCGAAGGTCAGCTGGTAGTGATTCCAGTAGTCGTCAGCGCTCTGGTCGAGCACCAGGTCGGGATTCTGTTCAGGGACATCGAGAATGGCGGTCACAGTCGTCTCCTACGTCAAGTCCAGCGCAGAGGTGTCGACCCGGGCGGCCACGTCGGCCATCCAAGTCCGTCGTCCCTCGGGTGGACCGCCAAACAGGGTGTGATGCAGCTTCTTCTCTCCGTTGTCGGGATGGACGCGAATCACGGTGCGCCGCTGTGGATCCAGCACCGTGTTCCAGAAGTCGTCGGCATCCATCTCGCCGAGGCCCTTGTTGCGCTGGACCTCGACCTTGCGCTTGGAGGTGGCCTTCAGCTGTGCTACCGCAGCATCGCGCTCGGACTCGTCCTGGCAGTAGATCCGTTCGTTGCCGTCCTTGACCACGAACAGCGGCGGCAACGTCACGTAGACCATCCCGGCTTCCACCAGCGGCCGATAGAACTCCAGGAACATCGAGATCAGGCTGGAGTTGATGTTGCCGCCGTCGGGGTCGGCGTCAGAGGCGAACAGGATCCGGTCGTATCGGCACGACTCAGGGTCGCAATGATCGCGCACTCCGCAGCCCAAGATGCGCTCGATCGAGTCGAACTCGTCCTTGACCCGCGCCTTGCTCACCGTGAACCCGTACACGTTGGGCGGCTTGCCCTTCAGCGGGAAGGCCGCCTGAAAGGTAGCGTCGCGTGCGGCCTTGATGGTGCCCAGCGCCGAATCGCCCTCGCACAGAAACAGTTCGGCGCCCGATCCACGTCCGGTCTCCCTGCTGGGCAGTAGCTTCGGCGGCAGCGACAGATTCGTCCCAAGTCCCTTGGCCTTGGACGCCGCGCGAGACCTCGCCTTTGCACCTTCGGCGCTGCGCCGTGCCCGCGCCGACTCCAGAGCCAGCTTGGTCCACAACGACACCGCCTCGGCGTTCGACGGGTTGGCCGCCCAGATGGTGACGGTGCGCGTCACGTCCGGGACCATGGCCACGTTCAGCGACCGCGACGACACGGCGGTCTTGGCTTGCGAATCCCAGGACACGTCGGGGGCGCGGGTATCCACCGCCAGTGCGGTGACAGCCGCGAAATCCTGCGCCTCCGGACCTTCTTCGCCCTTGGCAAGACCCAGATCACGGATGCGAGAAGCCCGGTCGGCAAGGGCCTCGGACAGGCCCTTCATCGCTGCATTGAGGTGCGAGCCGCCGCCGGGTGTCCGAACGGTGTTGCAGAACGCGGCTACCGTCGCCGGCTCGGAGGGGCCTGCGGTCATCGACCACCGGAACGGTGTCGGCCCGCGGCCCGTGGTGTACTCGCCACGACCCTCGACGACGGCGAGCACGTCGGGCACCGGCGTACCCCCTGCGGTGCACATGAGCTTCAGCAGCGCCTCGGTGCCCCACGGGCCGTGGAAGGGCTCGACCAACTCGGGCCGGATTTCGTCGCTTGGCCAGCCCTCGTTCTCGACGACGAGGTGCACTCCCGGGCACATCCGGGCGGCCGCGTGCGCTCTGAGCAGTACTTCGCCGATGTCCAGTGTGGAGTCTGGTACGACGGCACGATCGAACAGGATGCGCACCGTCGTGCCGTGTGCGTCGGGCTTGCGGTTGCCGGTGCCGCGCAGCTTCTGTGCGTCTGCTCGAGTGAAGGGGGCATCTGGATCGAAGTCCTTGCCCTCGAACTCGCCGGGGTAACCGCCGCCAAAGCTTTGGAGGTAAGTCTTGCCGGCCCGCCGCACCGTCACGTCGGTGCGAGCGGAGATGAACACCGCGGCTGCGGCACCGATGCCGTTCAGGCCTGCGCCGGTGCTCGCGGCATCGGTGTGCGCGGAGAACTTCCCGCCCGCTCGCGCCGTCCCCAGCGTCTTGACGATGCCGTTCTTCCCGGTGACGGGGTCGGAGTCGACGGGCAGACCGCGGCCGTCGTCGGCGACGCTCACCGAACCGTCGACGTGCAGGGTGATCGTCACGCACGAGCCACCATTGCTGGGTACGGCGACCTCTTCGATCGCGTTGTCCACCAGTTCGCGCAGAGCGGTGTTGAGCACGTCGAGACCCAGGTTCACCGCAGGCCGCAGACGTGTGTGCTGGACATCGTCGAGCTCGGTGATGTCGGCGGCGGTGTAACTCACGACGGACCTTTCGATGTGAACGAACCCAGATTGTCGACGTAAGCATTCTGCCCCGCAGCGCCGACACCATCCGGGTGCCACGCACCCTCCCGCGTGTCCGCCTTGTCACGTTCACGTCATTGGAAGCCCGTCGCGGAGGTAGTTTTGCACGGTGTCAACTGCGGGTCGCGCGAAGGTGCGAAGGGGTGCCGGTGCTCTGTTCTCGGGTGTGACGTTCTCTTGTGTGACGCTCATCGCAGGGTTCGGGCCGACGGGCGTTGCCCACGCGGACTGCTCGTCTGCTGGCGGCGCCCCCGTCAGCGTGCGTTGCACCAACACGTCCCACGCGGGTGCAGCTCGCCAAGTCGTCGACACGGGTGCGCGGTCCTCAGGTGCTGAAGACCATCCCGCCCACGGCTCTCCCTCTGGCCCACTGGCAGTCGCGGCGAGCATGCTGGGAACCGACCTGTTCGGGCCCTACGGCTGCGAGGACTTCGTCGACGCGGCCTATGGCCTCGACACCACTACGGGGATCCCTCACGACGCCGCACTGTCGTTCTACCAGTCGCAGGAAGCCCAAGGGTTGGCGCATCACGAAATGCCCATCCCGGCAGGTGCGTTGGTGTTCTCCACGGGTAGTGATGGCAACCACGTGGACATCTCACGTGGCGACGGTACGTACTATTCCGGTGGCGTGCAAGGACTTTCGCCCGGCTGGGGCGACGGTCACAACATCCAGATCATTCCATCGCCAAACCTCGGGCCCTACACGCTGCACGGGTGGATCTACCCTCCCTGGTAGGAGCAGTCAGATCGCCAGGCGTGGCGCATGCATCGGAGGGCCGAGCTGCGGCTGGTCATCGTTCACTGCAGCCGGTCGATTCACGGACCAAGGAGCTCATTCACCGGATCCAAATGTCCAGGAAGAGAAGCCAACCCGCGGCGGCCAACTTCGGCGATGGCGTTTTCATGAGCGACGACGAAGGCGAAGAAGGTTTCGAGATCGGTTCCACGGAAGCGATTCTGCAACCTCTCGAACGTCGGGAGAAATGCCTTCGTTCCAGCGCTGAGCGTGCGCAGCTGAATACGAGGAGGGAGGTGGGCCAGGCCTATGCCACCGGCTTGGCCGAGAAGTTCCGCCGTACGCTCGCAGAGTCGGAACTGGGCGGTGACCTCTCCGAGGTGTTCGTATACCGCGGCCCGAGTCTTGACCTCCAGCGCATGCAGAGCGCCCCACATCGTCCGTTCTCCAGGGTTTTTCGCGAAGCGCTCGGCCGCCGCGAACGTCTCCACTCCACCCGCCTCCGAGATCAGCAAGACGCGGAGATCGTTTCGGATTGCCGGGTCCATCAGTAGTGCCTGCATATGCCTCTCTCATTGTCGTCGGTCCCCGTGCGATCGTCGTGGCCGGCTCAGCTGAGCCGGGAGCACGCGAGTACCGTACCCGATCAGTCATACGTATGTATACATACTCGAACTGATCACATCAAGCCGTGTGTGGCGAAGACTCAACCCCGCAGGAGCGCTTCGACGGCGTCGAGGACGGCGGTGGCCTGCACAGGCCGACTGGGATCGATGAGCCACTGCAACATCAGTCCATCGAATAGGGCAATGACCGTCGAGGCGATTGCTGCGGGGTCGTCGCCTTCGGCGCCGTCGGACCGCGCGAGGGCCTTGAGCAACGATCCGCGCAACCGTTCATACATTTCGGCGAGCCGGTTCCGCACGATTTCAGAATGGGCTGCCCGCGCCATGGCTTCTACGAACGCCACGTTGAGCTGTCGATGAGCGGCGAGGGATCGAAGGAACTCGTCAAGTCCGAAAGTCAACCGCTGACGCACGCCGAGCGAATCGGATGCACTTGCGACGCGGAGCAGCGGGGTGAGCCAGTGATCGGTCGCCACGATCAGCGCTTCGTCGAGGAGTTCGTCCTTACTTCCAAAGTGATAACCAATGGAGGCCAGATTGGCGCCGGATTCGCGGCAGATGTCGCGCGCGGTGGTCGCCGCAAAGCCCTTGGTCTCGATACACCGAATGGCTCCGTCCAGCAATCGATCTCGGGTAGTAGAGGGCGGATCGACCTCGACCGCGGGGACGTGCGGCTCATTCGCCGGGTTCACCGACACATCGTAGAGCCCGTGCATTCCGCCATGTTCGCCGCGTCGAGGCCTCGCCATGCGACCGCACGAAAGCTGGCGGGACGTGCGCATCATGGCACGGGAGTCATGGGCTGGCCCGCACTCTCGCGCAGTAGGAGCACGGTCACCAAGGATCCGACGGAAGCGACGGCGAGGTAATAAGCGGGGACCATGTGGTTCGCGGTAGCGATCGTCAGCCACGTCACGACGTATGGGGTGGTACCTCCGAAACCAGCGGAGGCGATGTTGTACCCGATCGAGAACCCGCTGGACCGTACCCGAGTGGCGAACATCTCGACACCAGCGGTTACCACCGCGGACATGTAGATCGCCACGATGGCGCCCAAGAGGCAGTGTGCGACGACGGCCGCCGCGAACGAGTTCGAATTGACCATCAGGAACAGCGGATACGCCCCGACGAGAAAGAGCACGCACGCCGCGATCAGCAATGGCCGTCGGCCGATCCGGTCCGAAAGCGCCGCGCACGGGAGCAGTACCACCAGCGCTACCGCGATGGCCGCGGTGAGCGAGATGAACGACTGCATTCTGCTGTAGCCAAGCGGCGTGATGAGGTAGTTGGGCACGAACGCGAACACGGCGTAGTAGCCGACGTTGAAGACGAGAAACAACCCGAACACCCGCAATATCGATGGCCACGAGGTCTTCAACGCCTCGCGGAGTGGGTTTTTCGCCACCTGGCGGGTGGCGCGTAATTCGGTGAACTCCGGGCTGTCGTCCAGGCGCAACCGGATGAACAACCCGACCACTCCGAGCGGGGCCGCGAGCAGGAAGGGAATCCGCCAGCCCCAGCTGGTCATCGTCTCGACCGACATCGCGGCCTGTAGCGCCGTGACCGTCACCGAACCCGCCAGGAAACTCAGCACTCCCGACCACAGCATGATCGTGACTACGAGTCCACGTCGGGCGGCGGGTGCGCACTCGGCGAGATACACGGCGCCGCCACCGTATTCGCCGCCCGCGGAGAATCCCTGTATGCAGCGGCAAATCAGTAGCAGCACCGGTGCCGCGACGCCGATCGACGCGTATGTGGGCAGAAGTCCGATGGTCAATGTCGCCGCCGACATCACCAAGATGACGATCGCGAGGACTCGCTGCCTGCCGATGCGGTCGCCTAGAGGGCCGAAGACGAATCCGCCGAGCGGTCGGGCGAAGAACGCGGCCGCAAAAATCGCGAACGTCTTGAGCAGTCCCGCCGTCGGATCGTCCAAGGGAAAGAAATTGGCCGCAAGTATGGTCGCCAGGAAGCCGTAGATCGCGAAGTCGAACCATTCGACGGCGTTTCCGATGGAGGCGCCGACGATGACGCGGCGTACGCCACTGGTGTCGATTTCTTCTACTGCCACGGACCCGACGTTAGCAAGCTCGTCAACCCGACCGGTCGGTCGACATCCTTCCCTTCCTGCCCCGGTGGCTCAGGGCAGGCCAGGGCGGAGTGGTTTCCGGAATCGCCGTGCTGGATCGCCGCTCCGATCTAGGAAAGCCGGCCAAGGTCGTCAAGCAACGCATCCGCCATCGCGATGTCGCCGCGGAGGTCCCGGTCCTCGTCCCCGCGGGGCAGGCAGTCCGTCAACGCCAGTGCCGCACCGAGCACGCCGCTGAACTCGTCGATGAGGCCGCGTTGCCGCAGAAGCCTTACGGCGCCGACTAATTCGCAGCTCAATAGGATCCGATACGCGCCGACCGAGCGCTCCAGTTGGAGGGCACCTTGCGAGGCGAAGGTGGCGTCTTCCTCCGCACCCCTGGAGAGCACGAGCGTACCGACCGATGCCGGCTGTGCTGCGTTGCGGATCTCGGCGATTGCGCCCGCCGCGACGTACTCGACCATCATCAGGCCCGACGAGCCGTTCGAGTCCGCAGCGAGAAAGGCGTTGCCGTGGTTGGTGTCCGGGTCGTTGAGCATCCTGATCCTGGAGTGGGTGATCGGCGAGGTGAGGGCCAGCGCGAGCGTGGCTCCGTCCAATTCCAGGGACAGGGCCGCCTGGTAGAACGCGCCGTGATGGACGACCTGGTCGCCTGCGACGTCGAAGAGGGGGTTCTCCTGCGCGGCATTCAGCGTGCGTTCGAGCTGGCTCGCCAGCGTGTGCAACGATGCCACGACACTGGCCTGTGCAACCGGATACACGCGCAGACCGTACGGATCCTGGATTCGGGCCGGATCGCGTTCGGCGCGCCCGTCGTCGTCGAGTAGCTTGCGAAGTCGTGTCGCGATCTCGTCCACCTGCGGAGCAGCGGCCGCCTGCGCTGCGACCGGCGAGAAGGCAGACGAGTTCCCCTCCAGTGCAACGAAACTGAGCATGTAGATCACGCTGGAGGCGCGGTCGAGCCGACTCAACTCGTCGACGGCTAGACAGCTTCGACCGAGCGTCAAGGCGCTGCTGCTCATGAAGGGAAGCGCGGAGTCTGCGCCCCACGGTTCCATCGGCGTCAGCGGCCCCTTGGCCGGTCGCTCGCCGATCAACGTCAATGCCGTTCCGGCTAGCGCCGCCAGATCGCCGGTGCCAATGGAGGCGTATTGCAGAACCTCGGGCAGCGCGTTCGCGTTGAGCATGTGCGCAAGTCCGTGAAGGATCTGCGGATCGAGTCCGGCGCCGGGAACGCAGAGTTGAATCAGGCGCACCGCGAGCATCGATCGGACCGTCCGATCGGTGAGCGGATCGCCCGCGTCGACCGCGTGGCTTCGCAGGAGCCGCATCCCGTAGTCCGGATCGGCAGGTCCGATGGTGGAGAGGCGGTTGGCGCCGACGCCGGTCGTGCGTCCGTAGGTCGCGAATCGCGTGCTGAGTTCGGCCGCCTGGTGATGAACTGCCCGGACTGCGTCGACGACGTCGGACGAGATCGCTACACGATCGCGCTGATCGGCAAGGTCTACGACGTAGCCGATGGTCCCCGTTCCGTTCAGCTCAATCATGAAATCCTCTCGTTTCCCGATCGCACGTTGGCGTCGGGGCCTATCATCGCTCGAGATTGTCTGTTTCAATAGATGGAATTCGAATTTCATCTATCAGCAATCCGGCGCACGTTGAGGGAGGTCGCAGTGGCCGAGGCGTCGACGCGCACCGTGGAGCGTGCGCTCGCCCTGCTTGCCGTGGTGTGCGAGCGCAACGGCGCGAATCTCGCCGACGCGGCACGCGACTGCGAGTTGGCGCCCAGCACGGCGCTTCGACTGCTGCGCACCTTGGAGGCCACCGGCTTCGTGACCAAGGACGGCTCCGGCACGTACCGCCCCGGTGGTCGAATCCTTCAGCTCGGCGCCCAGGCCTTGAGCGACGAATCCTTGGTGGACCTCGCTGCGGCGGCAATGGGGGAGCTGGCCTCCGAAACCGGTGAATCGGTCTATCTCAGCGTGGTTGGGCACGGGCAAACCGCCTTGTACATCGGCATAGTCGAGGGAACGCACTCCGTGCGGCACTCGAGCTGGGTCGGCAGGACGGTGCCGCTCGACATCTCCGCAGCCGGGCAGGCACTGCGCGGCAAGGTGCCGGAGGAGGGCTACGTCGTCGTCGAACGCGGCGTGGAGGCCGACGTCACCGCAATCGCCGCCCCGGTGTACTCGCAGGCTCGCATCGTCGCCGCGATGAGCGTGGTCGTCCCGAGCTACCGGGTCACGCCGGCACAGGCCGATGAATATGGCCGACGCCTGCTGTCCGCCACTGCTGACGTCACCGCGCGGCTGAGCTGCTCCCTGAAATCGCCCACACGAAGAGGACCAACATGATCACGTTCGACAACGTCTCCAAGGTGTATCCCGACGGTACCGTGGCCGTCGACGGACTCACGCTGTGCGCGCCGAAGGGGAAGATCACCACGCTGGTGGGGCCGTCGGGCTGCGGCAAGACGACCTCGATGCGGATGATCAACCGCCTGATCGAGCCAAGCTCGGGAACGATCGAACTCGACGGAGTCGACACCCAAACCCTCGACCGCGTGACGCTTCGCCGACGAATCGGCTACGTCATCCAGAACGCTGGCTTGTTTCCCCATCGCACCGTCGTGGACAACGTGGCTGCCCTTCCCCGTCTGCTCGGCGGCAAGAAGAAGGAGACACGTTCGGCGGCAATGGAATTGCTCGAACGTGTCGGTCTGGACGCGAAGTTCGCCGGTCGCTACCCGTGGCAGCTCTCGGGCGGCCAGCAGCAGCGCGTTGGCGTGGCAAGAGCGCTGGCCACGGATCCGCCGTTTTTGTTGATGGACGAGCCGTTCAGCGCCGTCGACCCGATCGTCCGCAATCAACTGCAGGACGAGTTCCTCCGTCTGCAGGCCGACATCTCCAAGACGATCGTCATGGTCACCCACGACATCGACGAAGCCCTCAAGCTAGGCGACCAGGTGGTGGTGCTTCGGGAGGGCGGCACCTTGGCCCAGGCCGCCGCACCCGCCGACCTGTTGGCGTCCCCCAAGGATCCCTTCGTCGCCGACTTCGTCGGATCCGCACGAGGCTATCGCGCACTCGGCTTCCACGACTTCGACGACCAGCTGCACCTGACTGACGAGCCGACCGTCAGGGTGGGACAACCGATGTCGGCTATTCCACCGGGCAATGGACGCTGGGTTCTGGTGGTCGACGACGCGAACTCGCCGATCGGCTGGGTCGACACAGCTGGCGTGCGCGGGGACAGCGTCCACCAGGACGACGTCAACCTCAGTGCCACCTCCGCGCGCAGGGGCGATCCGCTGAGAGACCTGCTCAACTCGGCTCTGTCGAGCCCCAGCGGACGCTGCGTCGTAACCGACGAGTCGGGGCGATTGCTCGGCACCGCCACCGACCACGACGTCCTCGACGCGATCGCCAGGGCAAAGGAAGCCAGGTGGGTGTCGTGAACTGGATCTCGTCGAACCTCGACCGCATCGTCGACCTGACGATCAGTCACGTGTGGCTTACGTTGATACCAACCATCATTGGCCTCGTCTTGGCGCTGCCGCTCGGGTGGTGGGCCCACCGGTGGGGCCGAGGGTACGCGGCGATCGTGGGAACTGCGGGCCTGCTCTACACCATTCCGTCGCTGGCGCTGTTCATCATCCTGCCGGTCATCCTCGGTACGAAGATCCTCGACCCGGTCAACATCATCGTCGCGCTCACGCTCTACACCCTCGCGCTCCTCGTACGCGTCGTCGCCGACGGGTTGAGTTCGGTGCCCCACGACACCGTGGCCGCCGCAGAGGCCATGGGATACCGCAGCTGGCAACGACTTCTGTTGGTGGAGTTACCCGTTGCCGTGCCCGTCATCGCAGCGGGCCTACGCGTAGCAGTGGTGTCCAACGTCAGCATCGTGACCATGGCAGCCCTACTGGGCATCCCACAGCTGGGGTCTCTGTTCACCCAGGGATTTCAGCTGCGGCTCTACGTACCGCTCATCACCGGGGTCGTCCTCTGCGTGGTGCTCGCGGTGGTCTTCGATGGCTTGATCATCTGGGGCAACAAACTCCTGACCCCGTGGAGGCAAAGGACGGTCACCTCGTGAACATCTTCGGTTGGTTCACCGACCCGACCAATTGGACCAGTTCCGATGGCATTCCCACCCAAATCGGTTACCACCTCCTGTATTCCGGCATCGCGCTTCTCGTCGCATTGGCCATCGGGGTGCCCCTCGGAATCGTCATCGGCTACACCGGACGCGGCGAGGCCCTTGTCGCCGGATTCGCCAACGCCCTGCGGGCGCTGCCGTCCCTTGGACTGCTCGTCCTGCTCTTCCTGATCATCTCGCCGGTCGTCAGCGGGAATCTCGTCTTCGTCTTGCCGACCATCGTCGTGCTGGTCCTGCTCGCGGTTCCACCGATTCTCACGGGCACCTACGCAGGAATCCAGAACGCCGACCCCGACGCCGTTGGCGCCGCGCGCGGCATGGGATTCAGCAAGCGGCAGATCCTGCTGCTGGTCCAGCTGCCGTGCGCGCTACCGCTGATGATCTCCGGGGTCAGGAGCTCGACGCTGCAGATCGTCTCGACCGCCACCATTGCCGCCTACCTCGGTCTGCAGGGCCTGGGTCGGTTCATTCTCGACGGCCGGGCACAGGCCGACTTCGCCGAGATGGCAGGTGGCGCAATCCTGGTCGCAGCTCTCGCGCTGCTCCTAGAGTTCGGCTTCGCAGGGCTAGGGCGGCTCATCGTGTCGCCGGGGCTTCGCCGAGTCGCAGCCAAGTCCACCTCACCCGTCGCCACCACCGTCCCAACAACGGTTACCGCCTAGGTGCCGTCCGCCAACGAAGGAGAATCATCATGAAGAAACGCGCCATCCTGTCCGCCCTGGCACTTACCTCCGCGCTCGCGCTGTCCGCCTGCGGCGGCGGCGACGGCAACCCGCTCTCGGGCGGCGGCGACGGAGGTCACGACGGATCGCAGATCATCATCGGCTCGGCCGACTTCACGGAGAGTCAGCTGATTGCCAGCATCTACTCGCAGGCGTTGCAGGGCGCAGGCATTCAGGTCAAGGAGCAGTTCAACATCGGCAGCCGCGAGGTCTACATGGCGGCACTCAAGGACGGCTCGATCGATCTGGTGCCCGAGTACAACGGTGCGCTGCTGAGCTATCTCGACCCGAAGACGACCGCTGCTACGGAGGATGCAGTGACCTCAGCGCTGAAGAGCAAGATGCCCGAGGGGCTGTCCCTGTTGACGGCGTCGCCCGCGCAAGACAAGGACGTCGTCGCCGTCACGCAGGCAACCGCCGACAAGTACAACCTCAAGACGATCTCCGATCTCAAACCCCACGCCGGCGACCTCGTGCTCGGCGGGCCGCCGGAGTGGAAGACCCGCCAGCAGGGGGTCGTCGGCCTGCGCGACGTGTACGGCCTGAACTTCAAGGACTTCGTCACCCTCGACGCCGGTGGCACTCTGACGATGACGGCGCTGACGAACGGTCAGATCCAGGCGGGAGACCTCTTCAGCACCGACCCCGGCCTCGAGTCGAACCACCTGGTCGCGCTCGAGGACGACAAGTCGCTGTTCGCTGCGGAGAACGTCGTCCCAGTCATCAAGGCGGCCAAGGAGAACGACAAGATCAGAGAGACGCTCAACGCCGTCTCGGCCAAGTTGACCACCGAGGACCTCATCAAGATGAATGCCGAGGCCGCGACGGGCACCAACCTGGCTGACATCGCGAAGAAGTGGCTCGCGAACGCGGGCATCAGCGGATCCTAGGACCAACCGACAAAGGACATCACTTTCATGGCAACCAATTCAGGGATCGCCGCAGTCGCGGGTCCCCGTCCCGTCCGGGCCCCGCGCGGAGCGGAAATCTCTTGCAAGGGATGGCAACAGGAAGCCGTCCTCCGCATGTTGATGAACAATCTCGATCCGGAGGTCGCCGAACATCCCGACGACCTCGTCGTCTACGGCGGGACAGGGCGTGCGGCGCGCAGCTGGCCCGCCTTCGACGCCCTGGTTCGAACCCTCCGCGGGCTAGAGGACGACGAGACCATGCTGGTCCAGTCCGGCAAGCCGGTTGGCGTATTCCGCACCAACGTGTGGGCGCCGCGCGTACTCATCGCGAACTCCAATCTCGTTGGCGACTGGGCGAATTGGGAACAGTTCCGCAAACTGGAGGCCGAAGGGCTGACGATGTACGGCCAGATGACGGCCGGGTCGTGGATCTACATCGGCACCCAGGGCATCCTGCAGGGCACCTACGAGACGTTCGGCGCCATCGCCAAGAAGAAGTTCGGCGGCAGCCTGGCGGGCACCATCACGCTCACCGGCGGCGTCGGGGGCATGGGCGGCGCGCAGCCGCTGGCGGTGACCATGAACGAGGGCGTAGCGATCTGCGTCGACGTGGATGAGACGCGCATCGACCGCCGCATCTCCAAGCGGTACCTCGACGTCAAGGCCACCGACCTCGACGACGCGCTCGCCAAGGCCATCGAGGCCCGAGATGACAAGCGGGCGTTGTCGATCGGCGTCGTTGGCAACGCCGCCGAGATCTTTCCGGCACTTCTCGAACGCGATGCTCCCATCGACATCGTCACCGACCAGACCTCAGCGCACGACCCGCTGTCCTATCTGCCGATCGGCATCGAACTCGAGGACATGAAGAAGATGTCGGAGAAGGACCCGGCCTACTTCACCGAACAGGCGCAGGAGTCGATGGCCAAGCAGGTGGCCGCCATGGTCGGGTTCCTGGACAAGGGCGCCGAGGTGTTCGACTACGGCAACTCGATCCGCGACGAGGCCCGAAAGGCCGGCTACGACAGGGCTTTCGACTTCCCCGGCTTCGTACCCGCCTACATCCGTCCACAGTTCGAAGAGGGTCTGGGCCCCTTCCGGTGGGCCGCGCTGTCCGGTGATCCCAAGGACATCGCTGCCACCGACAAGGCGATCCTGGAACTCTTCCCCGACAACCAGCACCTACGTCGGTGGATCACCATGGCCGGCGAGCGCGTCGAATTCGAGGGCCTACCCGCCCGCATCTGCTGGCTCGGGTATGGCGAAAGGCACAGGGCGGGACTGAAGTTCAACGAGATGGTCGCCTCCGGCGAAGTCTCCGCGCCGATCGTCATCGGCCGCGACCACCTCGACTCCGGCTCCGTCGCCTCGCCCTACCGAGAAACCGAGTCGATGCTCGACGGTTCCGACGCCATCGCCGACTGGCCGCTGCTCAACGCCCTTCTGAACACCGCCTCGGGGGCCACCTGGGTGTCGATCCACCACGGCGGCGGCGTTGGCATGGGTCGCTCCATCCACGCCGGGCAGGTGTCGGTTGCCGACGGCACCGAACTCGCCGCGCAGAAGCTCGAACGGGTGCTGACCAACGATCCTGGCATGGGCGTGATCCGCCACACCGATGCCGGGTACGAACACGCCGCTGCCGTGGCCGCCGAAAGGGGCGTGCGAATTCCCATGCAGGAGGGCACATGACGGCTTCCGCCGCATCGAGATTCGACCCGCTGTGGACCGAGATCCTCGACGTCGGTCAGCACGAGGACACCCGCGGATATCGGCGGTACGCCTGGTCCGACGCGGACATGACACTGCGCGAATGGTTCCGTGGTTGCGCCGAACGCCGCGGGATGGCCGTCGAGGAGGACCGCAACGGCAACCTTTGGGCGTGGTGGCTGCCGCCGGGGTGGACTGGTGAACCACGCGATGCCTTCGTCACCGGTTCGCACCTGGACTCCGTGCCCGACGGTGGCGCCTTCGACGGCCCGCTCGGCGTGGTCTCCGCCTTCGCGGCCATCGACATCGTGCGCGATCGTGGCATCGTCCCGACGATTCCCGTTGCGGTTGCGGCGTTCTCGGACGAGGAGGGCGCTCGCTTCGGCGTCGCGTGCGTTGGCTCACAACTCGTCACCGGTGCTCTGAGCGCCGAGCGAGCCCGCGGTCTGCGCGACAACGACGGCATCACGCTCGCCGAAGCCCTGAAGCGGGCGGGCCGCGATCCGCAGCATCTCGGCGCCGACGACGACGTACTGCGGCGGGTCGGCGTCTACGTCGAACTGCACGTCGAGCAAGGCCGGGCCCTCGACCTGGTCGATCGCCCGATCGCCGTCGCGTCAGCCATCTGGCCGCACGGTCGCTGGGAGTTCGTGTTCGGAGGCGCGGCCAATCACGCGGGCACGACGCGTCTGGTGGACCGCCGTGATCCGATGCTGGCCTTCGCGTCCTCGGTGCATGCCGCCCGTTCGGCGGCCGCCAGGCACGAAGCGGTCGCCACGTTCGGCAAGGTCCTCGTCTCGCCCAACGGCGCCAACGCGATTCCCTCCCGGGTCCGTGCGTGGCTCGACGCGCGGGCCGCAGACGAGCCGACGCTGACCGCACTGGTGGAGCAGATCACCGCTGACGCAGGCGGCTTCGCGACCGCCGATGGCATCGACCTGACCGTGACCGCCGAATCCATCACGCCGATCGTCGAATTCCCCGAGGGGCCCCGTGCGCGTCTGCAGCGGGCGCTGTCACGTCTTGGCGACGTGCCGGTGCTGCCAACGCAGGCGGGCCATGACGCGGGCATCCTCTCGGCCAAGGTGCCGACGGCGATGCTCTTCGTGCGCAACCCGAGCGGAGTCTCGCATTCGCCCGAGGAGCATGCGGAGACCGCCGACTGCCACGTCGGCGCCGAGGCACTCGCCGACGTCATGACGGAGTGGGTGACGTGAGCCAGTGGTGGTGTGAACACGCCTGGCTGGGCGGCGACACCGTTGCCGATCGGGTACTGATCTCGCTGTCCGATGGCCGAATTCACTCGATCGAGGTCGACGCAGCCGCACCGCCGTCGGCGAACCGGCTGGCGGGCCTCGTCGTGCCAGGACTGGCGAATGCGCACTCCCATGCCTTTCACCGTGTACTGCGCTCCCGGACCCAGCGGGACCACGGTTCCTTCTGGACGTGGCGCGACCTGATGTATCGCGCAGCGGATCGGCTCGATCCCGACGGCTATCGACGGCTGGCGTCAGCGGTGTACGCCGAAATGGCCTTGGCGGGAATCACTTCCGTCGGCGAGTTCCACTACCTACACCACGGCGCCTGCGGCGTGGCCTATGCCGATCCCAACGAGATGGGACACGCCCTCGTCGCAGCCGCGGCTGAGGCGGGCGTGCGGCTGACCCTGCTCGACACCTGCTACCTCAGTTCCGGCGTCGACGGTGCGCCGCTCGCCGCCGGGCCTCAGCAGCGGTTCGGCGACGGCAGCGGCGACGGCTGGGCCCATCGAGTTGAGGCGCTGCATCAACAGGTGACGAGCGACCGCGTAATCGTCGGCGCCGCCCTGCATTCGGTGCGCGGCGTTCCGCTTGAGCACATGCCCGCAGTCGTCGCGTGGGCCGACGCGCACGATGCCCCTCTCCACGTCCACTCGTCCGAGCAAACCGCCGAGATCGACCAGTGCCTCGCAGTTCACGGCGCAACCCCTACGGCACTGTTGCGCGACGCAGGCGTGCTCGGGCCGCGCACCACCGCCGTCCACGCGACCCATCTCACTGACGAGGACCTCGCCGACCTCGACCGCACGGCTACGGGCGTGTGCTTCTGCCCAACGACCGAACGCGACCTCGGCGACGGCATTGGGCCTGCTTCCGCACTGCTGGCCAGTCGGGGGCTCTTCAGCCTCGGGTCGGACTCGCACGCCGTGATCGACCTGTTCGAGGAGGCACGGGCCACCGAGCTCGACGAACGCCTGGCCCGCAGGCAGCGGGGGATCATCGCCGCCGAAAGACTGCTCGGGGCAGCTACTCTCGACGGCCAGCATGCGCTGGGCTGGACGGACGCGGGCACGTTGCGCGTCGGTGCCCGAGCCGACCTGGTCGCGGTGGACCTCGGCTCGATTCGTACTGCCGGTGGCGGCGCGAGCGTCGAGAACGTCGTATTCGCCGCCACTGCAGCCGACGTGACCGACGTGATCATCGACGGCCGTAGCGTCGTCGCCGATCGGAGACATCTCGGCATGGCGAACGTCGAAGCCGTGCTCGCGGAGTCGATCTCGGAGTTGATGGTCGGGGAGCGCGTTCGATGACGACGACGCTCTACACCGGAATCGGCGAGCTCGTCACCAACGATCCGAGCCAGGGTGACGGTAGCCCACTCGGCGTCGTCTCCGGCGGCGCCGTGGTCGTGGACGGCGATCGCATCGCGTGGGTGGGGGAGAGCCGTTACGCCCCGGATGCCGACGCGCAGTGCGACTTTGGTGGCGCGAGCGTAATCCCCGGATTCGTCGACAGCCATGCGCATCTGGTGTTCGCAGGCGAGCGGTCGGCAGAGTTCGCGGCCAGGATGAGCGGTCAGCCGTACGCCGCAGGCGGGATTGCCACGACTGTCGCGGCCACCAGGGCTGCCGACGATGCGACCTTGAACCGCGGCCTGGCGCGGCTGACCGCCGAGCTGGTCCGCGGCGGCGTCACGACGTTCGAGACCAAGAGCGGGTACGGCCTGACCGTCGCCGACGAGGCGCGGGCTCTGCGGTTGGCGGCTGAGTTCACGCCCGAGACGACGTTTCTCGGTGCCCACGTGGTGCCCGCGGAGTACGCCGACGACCGGGCAGGCTACGTCGACCTCGTGATCGGCCCGATGCTCGACGCGTGCTCACCGCTGGCGCGGTGGATCGACGTCTTCTGTGACAGAGGGGCATTCGACGTCGACGAGACCAGGACCATCCTGTTGGCGGGGATGGCGGCGGGCCTCTTGCCTCGCCTGCATGCGGGACAACTCGAGCAGGGTGCAGGCATCCAACTGGCCGTCGAGCTCGGCGCGGCGTCGGTCGACCACTGCACCTACGCCTCGGACGAGGACGTCGAGGCTCTCGCCGCGGCAGCGGACACGACGGTCGCGACGTTGCTGCCAGGCGCGGAATTTTCAACGCGCGCAAGGTGGCCCGATGCAAGGCGATTCATCGACGCCGGTGCCACCGTCGCGCTTGCGACCGACTGCAACCCAGGTTCGTCGTTCACCTCCAGCATGTCGTTCTGCATCGCCGTCGCAGTCCGCGACATGAGGTTCACGCCAGCTCAGGCGCTGTGGTCGGCGACGGCGGGTGGCGCCGCCGCGTTGCGCAGGGACGACGTCGGCGTGCTCGCGCCGGGGCGTAGGGCGGACTTCGTCGCGCTGGACGCTCCGTCGTACGTGCACTTGGCCTACCGACCCGGTGTACCGCTCGTGCGCGAGGTCTATCGAGGCGGCGTCGAGCAGGCGCGGCTCGATTCCTAGAGCGTCTCCCGCACGCACTGACGCAGCCACCGATGCGCGCCGTCGGCTTCGTGTCGGGGATGCCACGCCATGCTGATCGTCAACGGCGGCAGATCCAGCGGGATCTCGAAGCTGCGAAGTTCAAGCGCCGCGATCGCGGACCGCCCCATTGCTGCCGGCATCATTCCGACGAGATCGCTACTGCGAACGAGGAACAGCCCGCCTGCGGGGGTTGGTGCACAGACGACGACGCGCCGCTGCAGACCGTGTTCGGCGAGCAAGTCGTCGACCGGTCCACGCAGTCGCCCGCGGCGAGAGAACACCACGTGTTCTGCCTTGGCGAAGCGTCCGAGGGTGACGCGACCGCGCGTCAGGGGATGTCCTGCGCGGACGACGCCGACGAGTCGCTCGGTGGTCAGATCTTCGACGACGATCTCTGGGTCGACGTGATTCGTTTGTCCCACTTCGAGATCGACGCTGCCGTCGCGCAGGGAGTGGGTGTCCTCGTGGCTCTCGCCGACGAACCGCAACACCACCTCGGGCGCCTCCGCGCGCACTCTCGTCAACAGGCGTTCGGCGATCGTGCTGAGCATGCCCATGTCGCCGACCTGCAAGGCGAACGTACGAGTCAGTCGATGTGGCTCGATGCCCTCGGGCGGGGTGAAGAGTGCTCTTGCGCGGTTGACGACGTCGTGCACGTTCGATTGCATCGCAAGGGCTCGCGGCGTCGGCACCATCCCCCGTCCTGCGCGCACCAGGACGGGGTCGTCGAGCCTGCGCCGCAGCCGGGACAGCGTTCGGCTCATGGCGGGCGCCGACGTGTGCAGGCGCTCTGCGGCCAGGCCGACGCTCCGCAGCTCGAGTAGTGCGTCGAGAGCCACCAGCAGGTTCATGTCGAGATCGTTCGTGGATTCCACCTTCGGCAACTCTTATCTATCGATAATGCACTGGAGTCAACTTTCACTCCAGGATACGTTCGATCGCGTAACTCCGATTGGAAGGAACCACTCGTGACCAACACCTTGCTCACCGACCCGGTTTGTGTTGTCCTGCAACGTCTCCTCTCGACCGAGCAGATCGGCGACGAATCAGCCATCGCTGACGTGCTCGACGGGCCGCGCTCGCCATGGGATCTCGACGCCGGTCAGCGCGCCGAGTTGTTCAAGGACGTATACATGTCCGTCTCCGGCGCAGGCGGGCAGTTGCTGTACCTGCTCGCCAGGGCGACGGGCGCCCGCAACGTCGTCGAGTACGGCACGTCGTTCGGGGTGTCCACGATCCACCTTGCGAGCGCTGTGCGCGACAACGGCGGCGGCCGCGTCGTCACCACCGAGATGCAGAAGGAAAAGGCCGACACCGCGTTGCGCAACTTCGCCGAGGCGGGCGTTGCCGATCTGATCGAGCTACGACTCGGCGACGCACGCGAGACGTTGACGACGCTGGCGGGGCCGCCTGACCTGGTTCTCCTCGACGGCTGGCCTGATCTGGCGCTGGACGTCCTGCGCGCGATCGAGCCGAATCTGCGCGAGGGCACGCTGATTCTGATCGACGACGTGACCGCTGACTTTGGTCGCGACGTGCACGGGCCGTTGCTTGCCTACCTGGGAGATCCGTCGAACGGCTACACGACGATGACCTTGCCGATCGCCGACGGCATTCAGGTGGCCGTGCGCCTTTGAGCGCGCCATGTCCATGGGTTCGATTCCGGCAGTCACCGCGAGCGGCTAGATTGAATGATGGTACAAACGCTCACGGAAGGTTCCGCCATGACTGCAACCGTTTCGACTCAGCCCACCTATCAGGTCGTCAATCCCGCAACCGGTGAGCCTGGGCAGTCATTCGACTTCGCCACCGACGACGACGTCGAGGCGACGCTCGCCGCCTCCGACGCGGCATACCGCAAGTGGCGCGACGTGCCGATCGCAGAGCGCGCCCGCATCGTTGCACGGGTTGGTGAACTGTTCAAGGAAAACGCCGCACGTCTGGGCGCCATCGCGACCGAGGAGATGGGCAAGCCCCTGCCCGAGGCGGAGGGCGAAGCCGACTTCTGCGGTGACATCTTCGACTACTTCGCCACCGAAGGGCCCGGATTCGCGGCCGACCAGGAGATCAAGACGTTCGCCGAGGGCAAGGCTTACGTGCAGCGGCTGCCCATCGGGCCGCTGCTGGGCATCATGCCGTGGAACTACCCCTTCTATCAGATCGCGCGATTCGCCGCCCCAAACCTGGTGCTGGGCAACACGATCATCCTCAAGCACGCCGAGTCGGTGCCGAAGTCAGCGCTAGCCGTGCAGGAGCTGATGGATGCCGCGGGCATCCCCACTGGGGTCTACCAGAACCTGTTTGCCTCGTACAAACAGATCGAGGACATCATCGGTGACCGTCGAATCGTCGGCGTCTCGCTGACCGGTTCGGAACGCGCCGGGTCGGTGGTTGCGTCGATCGCCGGTCGCAACCTCAAGAAGTGCGTGCTCGAACTCGGCGGCTCCGACCCGTACGTCGTGCTGGATAGTGACGACGTGAAGGCATCGGCAGATCTGGCCTGGGACATCAGGATTGGCAACACCGGCCAAGCATGTAACTCGAACAAGCGGATGATCGTCACCCGCGACATCTTCGACGTCTTCGTCTCGCGACTCGTCGAACGGGCAAAGGACCTCAAGCCCGGTGACCCGGCCGAGGCGGCAGAGGGAACGTACGCGCCGTTGTCGTCGCGCAAGGCGGCGGAAACGCTCAACGAGCAGGTGCAGGACGCGGTTTCCAAGGGTGCGACGCTGCACGCTGGTGGCGTGCTCGGCGAGGGCCCAGCGGCGTACTACTCACCTGCGGTGCTGACTGGCATCACCCCGGAGATGCGCGCTTACCGCGAGGAGTTGTTCGGTCCCGTCGCGGTGGTCTACGCCGTCGATAGTGACGACGAGGCATTGGCTCTTGCCAACGACACCGACTACGGGCTCGGCGGTGCGGTCTTCAGCACGGACGTCAAGCGCGCCGAAAAGGTCGCACAGCGCCTCGAGTCGGGCATGGCGAACGTCAACAACCCGGCCAACGAAGGCCAGGAGGTGCCCTTCGGTGGTGTCAAGCGCAGCGGCTTCGGCCGTGAGCTCGGTCCGCTCGGCATGGACGAATTCGTCAACAAGCGAATGTATTTCGTCGCCGACTGACCGGACTGCGTCGGCGTCCTAGTTCAGCGGGGTATGAGGTCTGCATGACGGTCAATGACTACGCATTTGCCGGAAAGACGGTCTTGGTCACCGGCGGTGGTTCGCTGGCCTTGGACTTCGGACCTCGCGGCGTCCGCTTCAATGCGGTGGTGCCCGCGCTGACGATCACCGACATCACCAAGGACGTCGAGGACGACGAGGAGGCTCTGGCGGCAGCCGTCAACCGGATCGCGCTTGGGCGTCCTGGCAGGCCAGCCGACATTGCGCCTGCCGTGCTGTTCCTCGCCAGCGCCGACGCGGCCTACATCACGGGCGCATGGCTGGCCGTGGACGGCGGCACCTCGGCCAGCACCGGCCAGGCCCATTAGCCGGTGATTCTTGCCATCTCACGCGGTAGGTGCGTGTTTGTGCGCGGCTCAAACGGGCACTCGGCAACAGGTCGGCGAGGAGACTCGACCGCCGATCGGACCAGTACGACGGGGTTCGGCGCGCCGCCGGATGACGAGGCGCCCTTCAGTAGTGCCAGCGCAAAGGAGGTTATGACCATGCCGCACGTTGACGATCGCTCGCCGTTCGAGGCTGGAGCCGAAGCCGACGTGGTAGAGCAACAGGCGTCCATCGACGAAGAGGTGACAGTCGACATCTCCTATCTCAACGAGCGCCGCGACGCGGAAGTCAATTCAGCCGACCTGTTCGAGCAGGCGATCGAGGTTCCTTTCGATGACGACGAGCGTGCTTGAGAACCGAGCCCTTGGCGGTTGAGTGGGTTCCGATGGGATGACGCACCATCGCCCAGCAGATCGTCGATACGGCCTGAGTTCAGCTGTGCTGCTCGATGTAGTCGTCGGCATCCTTGTCCGAATTGTCGATGCCCCGGGTCGAGTCATGTTCGGCAAGAAACTGCAGCCACCTCATGCCTAGCTCGTGGCGCAGCTCGAGTGACGCGCTCTTGATGAAGTCGGGCATCGCCTCGCGCTCCTCCTCGTCGAGGTGTTCGCCGTTTTCGGTGCGCGCCTTGACGACCGCGTCGAACCACTCCGCGCTACCTGGCGTGAGTTCGCGAGAACGGCGGACGGCGTCGCGGATGGCGTTGTGATCGGTGATCGCGTCCTGCGTTTCGTCCTTCGGATCCCCTTCTGGATTCCCGGGATCGTCGCGACCGCCGTGCTCGAGCAACGCCGGGTAGAACACGGTTTCCTCGGCTTCCGCGTGAGCGTCGAGACGGGTGCTCAACTGATCCCATACCGCCGACAGTTCCTCGACGGTCTTCGCGTCATCGAGCCGAAAGAACTGACGTCGAATCCAGTCGTGATCCGCATAGACCAGTTCGATGATGTCGGCCACGCTGACTCCAATCCCCTGCTGCGCCATCTGCGCATGTGCACCAGAAGTACCCGGTTTCTGCCAACTCACGCGGATGCGGCCTGACCGACCTCGGCCACCCGATCGACGTCATCGCGTCTCCCTGCTCGGGCTGTCGCGCCGGACGCCGCGACGGGTGCGGTCGCACGAGTCGCCCGCGTAGCGTCGAAACCATGCCTGCCTACGTGGTGTCCGAGGTGCGGATTCTCGACATGGAGCGAGCCGAGACATACATGCGGTTAGCCGCGGCGTCGATCGAACGTCGCGGCGGCCGTTACCTGGTGCGCGGCGCAATCCCGGCCGTACCCGAAGGAGATTGGGAAGACGATCGACGAGTGGTGATCGTCGAGTTCGCAGATCGGCAACAGCTCGACGAGTGGTATTCGTCGGACGAATACGCCCAAGCGCTGCGTTATCGCGACGCGCTCGACCGCCGACTGCTCGTCGTCGAAGGGGTGTGAGGAACCCGCCCTGCTTCGAGGTGAAGGATCACGGTTCTGAGTCTGATCGACATAGTGTCCTCTCGGGTCGTCGAATGGGGGTCGTCGTGAGCTGGATGCAGGTCCAGCCGTTCCTGGTGGCGCTGGCCATTGGTCTGCTTCTCGGCTTGGAGCGGGAACACAGTCACACCCGAAAGGTGCCCGCTGGATCGCGGTCGTTCGCACTGCTGTCACTGGTGGGGGCTGTTGCCGCCAGCGTGGACAAGTGGGCTGTCGTGGCAGGTCTCGTTGGTGTCGGGGCGATACTGGCGCTCGCCTACTTTCGCACCAGCGAAGAAGACCCTGGAACCACCACGGAGATCGCCGCACTCGTCGCCTACCTGCTCGGTGCACTCGCTTACACCCGCCCAGCAGTCGCAGTGGCCCTCGCCGTAGTCGTCGCTGGCCTGCTGGTGTCGAAGACGCGCATTCACCGGTTCGCACGCGAGATAGTCAGCGAAGTCGAACTCGAGGACGCCATCAAGTTCCTCGTCGTAGCCTTCGTCGTCCTGCCGCTGCTGCCCGATCGAGGGATGGGACCGTACGGCGTACTAAATCCCTCGAAGGTGTGGTTCCTCGTGGTGCTGCTTACCGGCATCGGCTGGGTGGGCTACATCGGCGTTCGGGCGCTCGGACCCGAGCGAGGTCTGCTCGTCACCGGCCTGGCCGGCGGGTTCATCTCGGCGAGCGCAACGACGGCGTCGATGGGTCGGCTCAGCCGGACGGCCGCGAGTTGGCGTGCGCCGCTCGCCGGTGCGCTCCTCGCCAGCCTCGCCACCTTCGCGCAGCTCATCATTGTGATCGGTCTCGTGGACGTCGAAGTGCTGCGCCGCCTGTGGCCTCCCGTGGTTGCCGGGGCGGTGGTACTCATCGTCATCGCTGCTGGCGTCTACCGGAGTGCCACCCGCACGCATCAGGAGAACTCCGCTGAGGCCGGGGAAGTTGAAGCGACGCCGGCGAGCCGGCCCTTTGCGCTGCGACCCGCCCTCATCCTGGCCGCTGTGCTGACCCTTGCTCTGCTGGTCGGCCGCTGGGGCGCCGACGTCCTAGGCCCCAACGGGGCAGTTCTTGCGGCGTTGGCAGCGGGTCTGGCCGACGCCCACGCCGGCTCGGTTGCCGCCGCCAGCCTCGCCGCCAAGGGCGATATCACCGTGGACACTGCGCTCGTTGCGGTCGGTGCCGCACTGGGATCGAATCTGCTCGTCAAGATCGTCCTGGCCTTCGCCGCAGGTGGTCGCCGCTTCGGAGGAGGATTCCTCGCGGGCATGGCGATACCCGCCACGGTATTCGGCATCGCCCTCGCCGCAACCGTGACCCCGAGCTGAGTTCCAGAGCATTGCTGCCGCCGCGATTGGTTGGGAGGGTTGCGATCTCGACCCCGTAGTCGGGATCTCCCCACGCTAACGTTCGGGTTAGTCAACCACCTCGTATCGAAGCCCGACCCGACAGCGTTTGCGTGGACCGTGGCCACAGAAACTGCCGAAAGTCAGAGTACCTCCCGGGCCGGTGTCAGGTGGGTAGCCTCTGCGATGCTTCGTACTGAGCCACTTGCCGCCGGTCACGGTCCTTGGTGAAAACGACACCGATGGCGAGTTTCACGGCGGGCCGGTCGCAGTAGGCGAACGTCGCGGCCAGGTACCCCAGCACGACACCGTATGCGGGACTGCGACTTTCGAGGATGCGGTAGGTCACCGTCATACCGGCGGGCTGGGAACCGTAGTAGGCGGCTACCGCGTCGCGGCCAACTCCGTGGGGCCGCAGCCCCTGGAAGACCGCGTCCTCGGCGAATACGGCAGCCACCCGCGCGGGGTCCTGCCCATCGATTCCGGCCTGCCATTCGTCCATGACGGCGGTGATGATCTGTGCGGCGCCCACCTCAGTGGCCCGCGCTCTGGCCGCCGTCGACGTGCAGGATCTCGCCGGTCACGAACAGAGCGTTTTCCAGGTAGAGCACCGCACCGACGACGTCGGCGACTTCGCCGACGCGTCCCACCGGGTGCAGCTGCGCCAGCGTCTCGTACTCGGATGGCTGGTGCATCGGTGTCTTGATGACGCCGCGAGCGACTGCATTGGAACGGATTCCGCGCGCGGCGTACTCGATTGCCAACGCGCATGTCGCGGCGTTCAACCCGCCCTTGGTCAACGATGCCAACGCGGACGGGACGTTCGAGTTGGCATGCTCGACCAGCGTCGTCGAGATGGTGACCAGATGGCCACGGTTGCCCTGCTCGAGCATCCGGCCGACCGCCGCTGGGGAGACCTCGAAGAAGCCGCGCAGATTTACACCGGTGATGGCTCGCAGTGGCGAGTACAACGGGATGAAGGATGCTTGTTGGTGAGTACGACAAAGAGAGGTTCCATGGACACCATTCCCGAGGGTTACGAGTCACTGTTGGAGCGGCCGCTGTTCGGCCACCTCGCCACCGTGCGACCCAATGGCAGTCCACAGGTCAACGCGATGTGGTTCGCATGGGACGGCGAGCACTTGCGCTTCACCCACACCACGAAGCGTCAGAAGTACCGCAACATCGAGGCCAATCCGCGGGTGGCGATGTCCGTGATCGACCCCGACAACCCGTACCGTTTCCTCGAAGTGCGCGGAGTCGTCGAGGAGATCGTGCCGGACCCGACGGGAGCCTTCTACATGGCGCTCAACGACCGCTACGGCGGACCGCTGACCGAGCCGCCGCCCGACAAGGCCGATCGAGTCATTTTGATCGTGCGACCAACTAGCTACAGCAAGCAGTAGATGATCGTCGCCTTCAGCGTCAGTCCGTCTGGCGGCGACGACGGCGACAGCGTGAGCAGCGCCGTCGCCGAGGCGGTCAGGGTGGTCCGCGCGTCAGGGCTTCCGAACGAGACCAACGCGATGTTCACCAACATCGAGGGCGAGTGGGACGAGGTCATGGCGGTGGTGAAGCGCGCCGTCGAAGCCGTCGCTTCAGTAGCACCGCGAGTCAGCTTGGTGCTCAAGGCAGACATCCGTCCAGGCCACACTGGTCAGCTGACCGCCAAGGTTCAGCGCATCGAAGATGCCCTCGGCGAGTAGAGCGACGGCAAGTGTCGCCGCCGTCGTCGGCCTCGTACTGGCCCTCGGTGCATGCGCGCCGCACCGACGGGGACCTACCGCGAGTCCTGCGCCCCCGACGGCAACGCTGTCGTCGGTGCCTGCGGAAGTGGAGATCTGCGCACCTGAACGGTTGGCGCGCTGCATACCTGGGCTCGCGGACTTCGACGAGAAGCTGTTCGACGGCGTCGACGTGTACACGACCGAACCAGATTTCGCCGCCGTGCCCCCCTCGGCCGCAAGGGATTCAGCGCCCGATGCGTGCAAGAACCTGCCGAGGCTGGTGGCCGCAGATGGACCCGAGGTGGACGTCGAGTACAGGCCGGCCACCGACGACAAAGGGCAACCGCTCGGTGGCCGTTTCCCCGCGAGTGGTGGTCAGTACGTCCACTTTCGGTTGCTCGTCGTGACCGATCCCGATCACCTCACGACAGCCATGGACGAGTGGGCACGACACTGTCCGACGTGGGCGATCGCCCATGTTGTCGACCAAGATGGAGTCAAGATATGGGAGGTCGCCGAGTCCGCCGAGAAGCTCAGTCAGTACCAGTCGGGTGACGTCGCGCATCAGTGGCCGTTCGTCACCCATCTGGCGGCGACGGTGTTGCCCAACGGGGTAATGGCCCAAGCGTGGTATCGAACCAACGATCCGTCCGAGGAATCGCGGAATTCCGTTCTGTCGCAATTGGTTCGCGCAGCGGGGACATCGCGACCACCCTCGACGTTCCCGCCGAATCTCGCCGACTGGAGCCGGGCTCGGATCTCGACGCTGCTTCCACCACTGTCGACGAGCACTTCCATCTTTGCCGGTTCGGGCTACGACAGCGTCGAGAGTGGCGCCCCCGGCAGCGAGACCTGGACGCTATGTCCGGCTGACGCGACTGTCCTCCCCACGCCGCCCTACGACCGCCTGGCGAGCTGGCAGGACTTCGACCAGTCGAAGTGGGACAAGGACGGAAAGCCATCGCGGCCCATCGTGATGATCAAGCGTCCGCGCGTCGGCGTCGACTACGTGGCCGAGTTGCGACGCGAGATCGCCAGATGCACCGCCCATCTGACGGACAAGCCAGCCGTGTGCGCAGACCGGGACAATAGCCAGTCGCTGCAAGTGGATTCGGCCGTCGCCGAAGGCGAGGACACGGTGCGTCTGACACATCGTTGGATGCGGGACGTCGACTTCCGTGGCCGCGGCCGGTGCATCGAAGGCGTCGAAGCCATGCGAGTGACCCAGGTGCGTGGGCTCGTCGTCATCAGCGCCAGCACGGGCGGCGAGACGATGCCGCTCGATGTTCTCGACGCGCTGCAAGCGGAGACCGTGCGCGCGGTCAAGGCCGCCTGAGAACCTCGGCGCTGACTCACGAACGAGTCGCGTTGTCCTGACATACGGGTGATCAACAACTAACGTGGCCCCGGCATGCGCGTGAGCGCGACTTCGGTGTCAGACCCCTTCAAGGTGGGAGAGAGACATGGCGAAACTGGATGGCGCGGAAGAGACCACCCCCTCGATTCGCGAACTCACCGTTCGAGGCGTCGTTCTCGGCGGGGTCATCACCCTCGTATTCACTGCGGCCAATGTGTATCTCGGCCTGAAGGTCGGTCTGACGTTCGCCACCGCCATCCCGGCCGCCGTCATCTCGATGGCGATCCTGCGCTACTTCCGCGGCCACACGATTCTCGAGAACAACATCGTGCAGACGATCGCCTCGGCCGCAGGCACCCTCGCCGCAATCATCTTCGTGCTTCCCGGGCTCGTCATGATCGGTTGGTGGAGTGGCTTCCCGTACTGGATCACCGTCGCGGTCTGCATCGTGGGCGGCATCCTCGGCGTGATGTACTCGGTGCCGCTTCGCCGCGCCCTCGTCACCGGTTCGGACCTGCCCTATCCGGAGGGCGTTGCCGCCGCAGAGGTACTCAAGGTCGGCGAGGCGGCCGTCGACCACGGCGAGGGCAACAGGCGGAGCCTGCGGGCGATCATCGTGGGTTCGCTCGTGGCTGCGGGCTTTTCACTGCTGGCCGCCACCAAGGCGGTCCTGAGCGACGTCTCCACTTATTTCCGCCTTGGTGCGGGCGGATCCACGGTCGGAGCGAGCCTTTCCCTCGCGCTCATCGGCGTCGGTCATCTGGTCGGCGTCACCGTCGGCTTCGCGATGATCGTCGGCCTGGTGATCTCCTACTTCGTGCTGCTGCCGACGTTGACTTGGGGCGACATCCCCGCCGACGCCGACGTCTCCGACATCGTGTCGAGCACCTTCTCCCACGACGTACGGTTCGTCGGTGCAGGCGCGATCGCGGTTGCGGCCGTCTGGACGCTGCTCAAGATCCTCGGCCCGATCTTTCGTGGCATCCGCGCCGCGGCCGCCTCGACGAAGGCACGCCGCGGAGGGGAGCAGGTCGAGCTGGTCGAGCGGGACCTCCCCATCTGGATCGTCGGCGGCACCATCGCGGTATCGCTGATCCCCATCGGTCTGATGCTGTGGTGGTTCCTCCACAGCACGGAGATCGCGGACAAGGGCCTGCTCACCATCGTCGTGACGCTGATCTTCGTGGTGCTCCTCGGTGCCGTGCTCGCATCCGTCGCTGGCTACATGGCGGGATTGATCGGCTCGTCCAACAGTCCGATATCAGGACTCGGCATCTTGGTGGTCGTCGTCGCGTCCCTGGTGTTGGTGCTGGTGCACGGCCGCAGCGACGACCCCGCTCAGACACTCGGTCTGGTGGCCTACGCACTGTTCGCCACAGCCATCGTGTTCGGCATCGCGACGATCTCGAACGACAACCTGCAGGACCTCAAGACCGGCCAACTCGTCGGCGCCACACCATGGCGGCAGCAGGTCGCGCTGGTGATCGGCGTCGTCTTCGGTGGACTCGTCATCCCGCCGGTGCTGAGCCTGCTCAATACGGCATTCGGCTTCGCGGGCGCGCCAGGCGCTGGCGAAAACGCGCTGGCCGCACCGCAGGCGGCGTTGATCTCGTCGCTCGCCAAGGGTGTCTTCGGTGGTGACTTGGACTGGGGCTTACTTGGGCTCGGTGCCGCGATCGGTGCCGTCGTCATCCTCATCGACGAGGTGCTGAAGCTGAAGACGAAGTTCGCGCTGCCGCCGCTGGCCGTCGGGATGGGCATGTACCTGCCGATGTCCCTGACGCTCATCATTCCCTTCGGCGCACTGCTTGGCCGGTACTACGACAAGTGGGCAGAGCGGACAGGTGGCGACGTCGAGCAAAGGAAGCGCCTAGGCGTGCTGATGGCCACCGGCCTCATCGTGGGCGAGAGTCTCTTCGGCGTGGTGTACGCCGGCATCGTCGCGGGTTCCGGAAGCGATTCACCACTCGCGTTGGTCGGTGAAGGCTGGGAGAGCTGGGGCGAAATCCTTGGCGTGGTCTTGTTCGTGGCCGTCGTGGCGGGCCTTTACAAGTGGACCCGCCGCTACGCGCAGCAGCCGTGACGGCTGCCCAATTACCTACCTCAGCCAGCGTCGAACGTGCGTAGGCACCGAACATGACCGATCGTGACGTTTCCCGATGTGCAACATCAGGGTATGGCACCTGTCGGGGCGAAAGCCCATGTGGTCCTGCGAGGACGAGGTGATGCTTGGCGGAGTTGGACGATTGGTTCCTCACGACCGAACAGCGCGGCAACTCGGCCACCTCGTTGCCGAATTGGTGTACCGGTAATCAGGTCGAGCCGCTGATCCACGGCGCCTCCTACTTCGACCAACTGGCCGCAGAGGTCGACGAAATGCGCCGCGGTGACTATCTCTTCTTCACCGACTGGCGCGGCGATCCCGACGAGCGAATGCGCGACGGTGGCCCCACCATCGTCGAGCTGTTCTGCCGCGCCGCCGAACGGGGCGTCGTCGTGAAGGGTTTGATGTGGCGCTCACATCTGGACAGGTTCGCCTACAGCGAGGAGGAGAATCGGCATCTCGGCGACGCGATCGCAGACGCCGGTGGCGAGGTATTGCTAGACCAGCGAGTTCGCTTCGGCGGGTCGCATCACCAAAAGCTCGTCGTATTAAGGCATCCCGACGCACCCGAATGCGATGTCGCATTCGCAGGCGGGATCGACCTGTGCCACTCCCGCCGCGACGACGCGGAGCACCGCGGGGATCCGCAGGCGGTGCAAATGGCCCAGCAATATGGTGCCAACCCGCCGTGGCACGACATTCAGCTGCGGATCCGTGGTCCCGGTGTCGGGGCGCTGGACCTCACCTTCAGGGAACGATGGACTGACCCGGCACCCCTGGACATGCTCTCGCCATTCGCTTGGATTGCCGACAAGCTGCGTCGGGCCGACTTGACCCCGAACAAGCTGCCGCCTCGGCCGCCCGACCCGCCGCCGTGCGGTTCGCAGGCGGTGCAGGTGTTGCGGACTTATCCCGATGCGCATTTCGAGTATGCGTTCGCACCGCACGGCGAGCGCAGTGTCGCCTACGGCTACAGCAAGGCCGTCAAGAGGGCGAGGCGTCTGATCTATCTCGAGGACCAATACCTATGGTCCAAACAAGTCGCCGAACTGTTTGCCGATGCGCTGACCAGGAATTCGCAACTCCATCTGATCGCGGTGGTACCACGACACCCGGACGTCGACGGCCGGTTCGCGCTGCCGCCCAACCAGGTCGGCCGACAGCAAGCCATCGAGACGTGTCGTCAGGCCGCGCCGGAGCGCGTGCACATCTTCGACATCGAAAACCATTCAGGCACACCGGTTTACGTCCACGCAAAGGCCTGCGTCGTCGACGACGTATGGGCGTGCGTGGGCAGTGACAACTTCAATCGGCGGTCATGGACCCACGACAGCGAATTGTCGTGCGCGGTGCTCGATGACATGCGCGACGAGCGGGAACCGTCTGATCCGGCCGCCCTTGGTGACGGCGCCAGGGTTTTCGCGCGCGACCTTCGGCTGCGATTGTTGCGCGAACACCTCGACCTGCCCGCCGACGGAAGCGCAGACGACGCGTTGATTGATCCGTCGTCGGCGGTGGCCGCGGTCACCGCGTCGGCTCGGGCGTTGCAGGATTGGCACGACGGCGGGAAGGTCGGCGCGCGTCCGCCGGGGAGGCTGCGGCCCCATCAGCCCGAACGACTCGGCCGGTTTACCAGAGCGTGGGCCGAACCGCTGTACCGCGCCGTCTACGACCCCGATGGCCGATCCTTCCGCGACCGATTGCGTGGCCGCTGGTAGTCGTCAAAACTGGTACTGGGAAACGGTTTTGGCGTCCGCCTCAAGCGCGGCGTTCCCGACGAAGACGTTGTCGTAGCCATCCAGCTTGATCAAGGAGGCATAGCCGGGGACGTTCAGATTGGTGCCTGCCTCGATCGGTTGGTCCTGCGCGAGCATCAGCGCCAGCTGTAGCTGTGCCTCGCCTGCCATCGCAGGATCCCAGAAGAAGATCCTGTCGATCGATCCATCGGCGAAGTACTTGGCTGCGACGGAGGGAACCGCCGTGCCCAACACGCATGTCTGGTTCTGCATGCCCGCCTCGCGGACGGCACGTGCGATGCCAGGTAGATCGGTGCTGGCCGTGCCCATGAAGCCCTTGATGTCCGGACGCTTCGCCAGTGCCTCCTTCGCCTTCTCGTAGCCGGTCTGTTCGTCGTTGGTGGTCTCGATGGGTCCCTCGACGCGGGTCATGCCGGGGAACTGAGCGAGCTGCGTCTCGTACGCGGCGTCGGTCCACTGCATGTGCGTCTTCGCGGTGACGAGTCCGACGAATTGGACGTAGCTGCCCTGACCGCTCATGCATTGGCCGAGGTTCTGCATGATCTGCGTACCGAAGGCTGCGTTGTCGAAGGCTTCGATGTCGACGTCGACGTTCTGAATCCCGGTCGCCTCGTGTGAGACGACCTTGATGCCCTTGGCGCGAGCTTGGCCGAGAACGTCCTCCAGCGCCTCCGGCGAGTTGGGCACCACGGTGATGGCCGTCGGTTGTCGAGGGATGAGCTTCTCGAGAATCTCGACTTGCTTCTGCGGGCTGGTGTCGTTGCCGCCCTCCTGACTCGTGTGAACGCCGGTGCGCTCCGCAAAGATTCGGTCACCGACGGCCATCCGGTCGAACCAGGGGATGCCCATGACCTTGACGACGTTGACCATCGTCATGTCGTTGGGCGACTGCGCGGGCGTGGCGACACCGCTGCCCGCCCCGAACCCGGCGATCAGCGTCGCGGTGACGCCCATCGCGCCAAGTAGGGCAATCCGGCTGTGTCGCATCCAATACTCCCTCGTCAGTCCCCGAGGACCGGCGGACGACTCAGCCTTGCGTAGTCGGCACCCACGTGGAGCGGATTGCGTCATACGGTCTCGGGACTCGGAAGTGCTTCGTCGGGTGCCCGTGCCGCTAATCGGGAAGGTCCATCGGTGACGTGGGGGCCTCGGCCAGCGCGGCAAGTCGCCGAGTGCACTCGCGATTGCGAGGCCACGCCGCCGCGAGGGCAACACGATCGGGCAACCACGAAAGCGGCGGGTTGATCGGAACCTCTGACATCTCGACGCGGCAGCCGGAGTCCGTATCGTAAAGCCGGAGGGTGATCCGAGCTCCGCCGAAGGGACGTCCCTTGGCGATCAGGACCAGGCTGCGCTGCGGTTCGCATTCTTCGACGACGGTTTCGTCGTTCAACAGCAGCGGCCAGACCCCGATGGAGTGGTGAATCGTGCTGCCCGGCGAAGGCCAGTCGGCGTCGACCGCACGCATCCTGCTGTTACCCACGACCCACTGGGAGTAGGTCCAGCCGTCGGCGATCTGGGCCCATACGCGTTCGCGGGTTGCCGCGATGTCGCGCTTGACGATCAAGCGGCTCTGGGACTCGGGAGGAGAGGTCATGGGTGCACCTTTCGTGGCGGGGCGTGGCGGCGGAACCTCAGCACCTCTGCTCGAGGGCGGTTGATCGTGACCGCTCGGAGCCGTGCGTCGGCGGTGACGGTGTCGATCACCTTCGTGGACACCTCTTCGGTCAGTTCACCGACTCGTGTCCTTGCTCGTTGCACGCTCATGCGGCCCTCCTTCGGTTCTATGACGCACCTACCCGCGGTGGCCGAGCTGAAACACATTCGTCGCGAGATCCGGCAGATTTCGCTGCGCTGCGCCCGGGTACCAGGAGATCGGGATGGTGAGTTGGGACCCGGTCAACACGGCCACCGAAGGGAACTGGAAGACCAGACGGGACCTAGCACGACCGGATCGCCCCGGTCGTGCGGCGCGGTTCGGTGAAGCGGTGCGGAGGCCTACCCCGGCCAGCCCGTCCCGAGGGGATACTGTCCGTCGGCCAGGTGGCGCTTCACGACCTTGCCCGTCGCGGTGCGCGGAAGCTCGTCGACGAACGTCACGTCGCGCGGAATCGCGAAGCGGCTGAGTCGATTCCGGACGTAGCGCTTGACCATGTCTTCATCCAGAGTCATGCCGTCGACGAGCACGATGAACGCCGCGAGACGTTGACCGTATTCCGGATCGGGAACGCCCACGACGGCCACCTCGGCGACCTGCGGTAAGGCGGCGATGGCTTCCTCGACGGGTCGCGGAAACACGTTCTCGCCGCCGGAGATGATCATTTCATCGTCGCGGCCGGCAATGAAGAGCCTGCCGTTGGCGTCGAGGTAGCCCAAGTCCCCGGTATCCATCAGGTGGCCCTCGATGGGCGGCGCCGCCGCATTGGTGTAGCCGTCGAACAGCATGTCGTTGCCGACGAAGATGCGGCCGGTGGCGCCGACCGGCAGCGCCTGGCCCGCTTGATCGAGTATCGCGATGCGAGTCCCGAGGGGTGGCCGACCGGAAGTGGTCGGAGCGAGGCGGAGGTCGGTGGGATCGGCGATGGTTGCCCACGATACTTCGGTCGAACCGTAGAAGTTGTAGAGAACGTCGCCGAAGGCGTCCATGAACTTGACGACGGACGCGGCGTCGATCGGTGAGCCGCTGCTGGCGACGACCTTCAGCGAGGACGTGTCGTATCGATTCAACACCGCGGGAGGAAGAGCGAGAATGCGCTGCAACATGACCGGCACCACTACCAAGACGGTGCACCGGTGCAGGGCAATGGTTTTCAGGCATTCTTCGGCGTCGAAACGTTCCATCAGCACGACGGTGGCGAGGAGCGGTGCACTCAACTGCAGTGCAGCGAGGCCCCAGGCGTGAAAAAGTGGCGCCGCCAGCAGCATCACTTCGTCACGACCAAGCGGCATCCGCGACAACATCGAGGCGATTGCTCCGAATCCGGGTGGGGTGGGCCGTCGCGCGCCCTTGGGAGTGCCGGTGGTACCGGAGGTGAGGACGACCAACTTGCCTGGTTGCCGCGGGGGTGCAAGGGATGGCTCGGCGACACCGGCGAGAATGTAGTCGGCGATCGAATACCGCTGCGGCACCGAAGAATAGGATCGCGTCGAAATCCGAGGAATCTGCCACGGCAGATACCGCAGCTGAGGCTCGAGGTCGTCGTCGACGAAGACGGCGTGCACGGCGTTGTGCTCGACGATCTCGGCGATCGCACGCGCCGCCAGCCCGAAGTTGAGCAAGACTAGGTCTGCACCCAACTTGCTGACGGCCACCATGCACTCGACCATCGCCGTGTGATTCCGCGCGAGGATTGCAAACTTGTCTTCACTGGTGAAGCCGCTCGCCGCGAGTCCCGACGCCAGCGACGTGGTGCGCTCGGCCATGTCCGCGAACGTCGACGTCCCGTAGTCATCGATCGATGCGATGTCGTTGGGCGATCGCGCGGCCGCGGCGCCGAGGCCGCCTGCCAAGGTGAAGCCCCACTTGGCAAGGGAATTCAGCTGTTTGAGACCCCGATCTGGCCGCGACGCGCGCACGACTCCGCTGACGAGCATGGTCTTAACGACGCTGAGGCTGAACGAATGCGCATCGCCCATGTTGGCCAAGACCGACGACTGCTTGCCCGTGAGATAGTCCGAGATCCGCAGCAGGCCGTCCCTGACCCAGTTCTGGACGGCGCCGTCACCGACCTTCGCGAAGTCGGGATGGAGGTGCGCGACCCCAAAGATCCTGCAGGCAATTCGAGTGTCGCCAGTTCCGGGGGTCAGCCGAATCGACGCGAAGCAATGACTCAGCTGGGTGCCCTCCAGCCGAATCTCCCTTGCCGACTGGCGAACCGTCTTGCGCATCTGATGCACGACGACGGCGCCGTGAGGGGTGGCAAGACGGACCTCGAACAGCTGTGCCTCGCCGGAGATCTGATCGCATCCCAGTCCACGGAAGAATCGCGGATACCAGTCGGGTGCCTGCAGGATGCCCCAGACGTCCGGACACGAGTGATCCAGCGTCATGTCGAAGGCGATCACGTCGTTTACCACAGTGGTTCTACCGTGTTGTCGTAGGTCAACCGAGAACACATTGTGGTTCATCGGATCTAGATGCGGCGTTGTTTCGGCGAAGAACCCGCTGGTAACTCCGTCGGCACCGGTGCCGAAGCTATCGTCGAGCCGTGCAACTCGAGGAACTGCAGTGGTTCGTGGTGCTGGCCGAAACCGAACACGTCACCGAAGCCGCAGCTGAGTTGGGCGTCAGCCAACCGACGCTGTCGCGAGCCCTCACTCGAATCGAAGAGCACGCGGGGGCCCCGTTGTTCGACCGCGTTGGCCGCCGTATTCGGCTCAACGCGTACGGACAGATCATGCTCGAGCACGCTCGCCGCAGCCTCGCAGAAATACGCGCTGCCACAGAGCGCATAGCCGCACTCCGCAATCCCGATACCGGCCGCGTTCGCGTGGCCTTCTTGCACTCACTGGCGAACTGGTACGTGCCGGAACAATTGCGCCGGTTTCGCGAGACGGCACCGGGGATCGCCTTCGAGCTGTTCCAAGGGCCCGCGCACGAGATCACTCAGCGGGTGTTGGACGGCGGGTCCGACGTCGCCATCACGTCTCCTCGACCGGACCCGACGTCCTTCGGATGGCACGGCCTGTACGTCGAACGCCTATGTCTTGCGGTTCGTCCCGGGCACCGGCTGGCGTCGCGCAAGCGGCTGGATCTCTCGGTCGCAGCGGATGAGCCGTTCGTCGGCCTCCAGAGGCCGTTTGGGTTGCGGCTGCTTACCGACGACCTGTTCACCGAGGCCGGCATCGACCCCACCCTCGTATTCGAGGCAGCGGAGATTCCGACGATGGAAGGTCTCGTTGCGGCCGGGTTCGGCGTCGCGGTGGTGCCGGTACCGCGCGACGGTGAAGACGGCAAGGTCATTCACGTCCCGCTGTCGAACGCCCGAGCGAAACGGGAAGTCGGCCTTGCCTGGGATCGCGACCGGCCGCTGGCTCCACCGACCGAGCGGTTTGTGCGCTTCCTCACCGATGACGGGGGCACCCGCCAGAGCTAACAGCAGTGATGTCAAACGCACATCGTATTGACTCATTCGATGCATTGGACACATTACCGCCGCGTTCCTACCGTTTGACGGGTGACGATCCAGCAATCCGTCGATGCCGCCACCCCGTGGACTGGACACGCCCGCGGGTCTGCGCCCTATGCGCGCCTGCTCGCCGCACTCTTCTGCGCGGGCGTCGCTACCTTTGCGCAGCTGTACTCTCCCCAAGCCGTATTGCCCTTGATCTCGTCGGATCTTGGGGTCGGAGCGGCCAACGCCGCACTGTTGGTTTCCGCGTCGACGATCGGTCTCGCCGTCGGCGTCATTCCTTGGTCCGCACTGGCCGATCGCATCGGCAGGGTGAAGTCGATCTCGATCTCGGTCACCGTCGCCACCGTGATCGGGATGCTGGTGCCCTTCGCCCCGACGTTCGCGCTGCTCCTTGCCGGCCGGTTCATCGAGGGCCTGATGGTCGGTGGCGTGCCCGCGATCGCGGTGGCCTATCTAACGGAGGAAGTGAATCCCGTACATGCCGCAAGGGCGGCAGGCACTTTCGTTGCCGGGACGACGATCGGTGGGCTGCTCGGCAGACTGGTGTCCAGCCCAGTTGCCGAGGTTGCTGGCTGGCGGCTCGGCGTATTCACCGTCGCTGTCATCTGTGGCCTCGCGGCCATGGGCTTCGTCAAGCTCGCACCCGAGCCGCGCGGTTTCACGCCGTCGTCGCGTCGCGGTGTCAAACCCGAAGGTGGCCTTGGGCATCGGCTCCTCGCGAACCTCCGTACGCCCCGACAGTTGGTGCTCTTTGCGCAGGGGTTCCTGCTCATGGGGGGATTCGTCGCGATGTACAACTTTCTCGGCTTCCGCCTGACCCGTGCACCGTTCGACCTGTCTTCCTCGATGGTGAGCCTGGTGTTCTTGGCCTATCTAGCTGGTACGTGGGCATCGTCGCGAGCTGGCGCGGAGGTCGTGCGGTTCGGACGCAAGCGCGTGCTACTCGTCTCCGTCGTGGTGATGATGGCAGGCGTCGCAATCACCCTGAGCGACAACGTGATCGCCGTGCTCCTCGGGCTGGTGATCGCCACCGCTGGGTTCTTCGGGGCGCACTCGACGGCGTCGGGATGGACCGGACAGGCCGCGCCAGTGGGCAAGGCGCAAGCGTCGTCGCTATACAACCTCTTCTACTACGGCGGCTCCAGCGCCATCGGATGGTTGGGCGGCGTGGCATTCGATTCGCATGGCTGGACGGCGGTCGCGGTGACGATCATGGTGCTCGCCGGAGTGGCGGCGCTGCTTGCTGCGGTGTTCCTGCGCGATGCGCGCCCCGCCAGCTAGTTCCCGACGGCCTGCTAATAGCGTCCTTCAGATGACGAGCAATGTGGTGGGTCGGCTCCAAGCGAGAGTTGCACTGGTGATCGGCGGAGCCAGCGGAATCGGTCTTGCGATCGTTGAGCGATTCGCCTCAGAAGGCGCCGACGTACTGTTCACCGGTCGAAGACAGTCCGATCTCGACGCAGCGGCCGCACGCAGCGGTGCCCGTCCCATTCGCGCCGACGCCAGTCACGTCGACGACCTGAGGGCCGTCATGGCGGCAGTAGGGAAATCCCACGGGCACATCGACGTTCTCGTACTCAACGCCGGAGCTTCGGTCAGTGACCGCATCGAAGACGTCACCGTCGAAGACTTCGACCTGCAGATCGGCCTCAACGTGAGGTCGCTGTTGTTTGGCGTACAGGCGGCATTGCCGTTGCTCACGTCGGGGGCGTCGATCGTGTTCGTCGGATCTGTTGCCGGGCAAATCGGTACGCCCGGCTATTCGGTGTACAACGCCAGTAAGGCGGCCGTACGCTCGCTGGCTCGAACCTTGACGGCCGAACTCGCACCGCGAGGCATCCGTGTGAACACCCTGAGCCCCGGACCCACGGATACGGCGATGTTCGACGCCGTATCCGACGACGTGCGTGCGGACTTGGCCGCCGCGATCCCACTTGGACGGCTGGGTCGCCCGGATGAGATCGCCGCAGCGGCGCTCTTTCTGGCCAGCCCGGAGAGCAGCTTCATCACCGGCGCAGAGATACCCGTCGACGGGGGCCTCGCTCAGATCTGACGCGCAGACGCCAGAAATTGCCAACCCCAGTCGCCAGCCGTTGCAGCGGGTGTTCGAACGCCGCCTTCAGCGATCGGGGTTCGAGTTCGGTCCGGCGGGGGAGGAGCCCAGCGCCGAGGTTTCGCAGGCGTCCGCTACGTTCGCGGGTGATCGGACAGCGCTCCGCCCGCCGCCCGCCACTGGATGAGGCCGCCACTCATGTTGACCGCGTCGAAACCGTTCTCCACCAATAAGTTTGCCGCACCGGCTGACCGGAGGCCGCCCGTGCAAAAGGTGATCAGCAGTCGGTCGTCCGGCAGTTCGAGGCATCGGTGACCGAGTGATTCCAGTGGCATGTGCACGGCGCCTGGAATGTGGACGCGATTCCATTCGAACTCGCGTCGCACGTCGACGACGAGTGCGCCGTCATCGACGAGACGAAGGGCCTCGGCCGCCGTGACGGCCGGCGATCGCCGAAGAAAGTGCCGCAGACTCATCAGTGGCTCGATCCGGGACGCACGACCATGAGCACGACGACGACGGCCCACAGCAGATTGAAGATGCCAGCAGTCATGGCGAGGGCCCGCAGCGAGGCCTCGTCGTCGGAATCCGCAAGCGCCTCCCGTTGTTGGGGCACGATCTGCAGCGCGAGGAGGCCACCCGCCATGGCGGTGAGCACGATCGCGACGATGACCCAGATCTCCGTCGCACGTGCTTGAACGAGAGCAAGCGCGATCCCGCCCACTGGCACCACGAGCGCGAGGATTCCGTACACGCGGGTGATCCGGTGTAGGAGTCGGGCGACCTCGGCGCTGCGCACGCCAGAAGCGGCGTCGTCGGCCGCGACGGTCACGGGCACGTAGCGGGTGAACAGGCTCGTCGCGACCGCGATGGGGCCGACGAACAGGATGCCCGCGACGACGTGGATCGAGAGCAGAAGCGCTTCCATGACCTTCAACCTAGCTGAAGGTTAATCGAAGATCCCAATGCGCCTCGTCTCGGCGCGAAGAGCCGTCATCAGTTCGGGATGCCGAGCAGCGAATTCATCGTCGAGCCGGGCAATGGCCTTGGCCGCGCGGGCGAGCAACGCCGTGCCCTTGCTGGACACCCGCAGGGTTGACGCAGATCCGGCGTGCGCAGTCCCGTCCTCGACGAGCTCGGCCTCGGACAGCGCCGCAACCGCAGTGTGCGCACTCTGCACGGTGATCCGCGAGCGCCGCGCAAGCTCGCTGAACGAAATGCCCGGGTTGCCGCGGATGTGGCCGAGCAGGCCATACTTGCGGACGGTAAGACCCAGCGGCGTCAGCGCTTCGGTTAGCGCGGCCTCCCATGCCCGACCAACCGCCAAGAGTGTGACGGTCGGGCTGAACGGCGGATCGGCCATGGACGCAGGCTACTCGTGGCCGACCCTCGCGGTTCTGTTCGATCTGAACCCGGCCAAGGGCTTGGGACGTCTGCTCAGCTTCCTGCCGGCACTTCCTGAAAGCCGGGTTCGCCCGCAACCACGACGGAGTTGAACCGGTGTCGGGTGTCCAGGTTTCGGCTGATCTCGTCGACGGCACTCGTGGGAAGGGCTGTTACGGAGACGTTTTCGTCGATGCGCGCCGGTGTCACCGTCGCCGTGAGCACTGCGGTGCCCCGCTGAATACCCCAGGCCAGGAGCACCTGCGCCGGTGTCTTCCCGAAGCGCTCCGCAACACCGGTGATGAGCGGGTCGTCGAGTAGTCGGGGCTCTAGCGCGTGTCCGAGCGGGGCGAAGGCGAGCAGGATCATGCCCTCGCTCCGGCAAAGCTCGTGCAGGTCCCACTGAGGGTGGTACGGGTGAGATTCCACCTCGACGACTGCCGGCTTGATCCGAGCAGCGTCGAGGATCCGCTTCGTCGTGGCGACGTCGATGTCGGAGACGCCGATCGCTCGCGTCAGGCCGGCGTCGACGACGGCCTCCATCGCTGCCCACGTCTGCTCCAGCGTGACGCCGTCGTCGTAGACCACTCGTCCTTCGGCGTCGCGGGGGTCCTGGTCGTCGCCGGGCTGAAATGCGAACGGCGTGTGCATCAGATAAAGATCCACGTAGTCCAGTCCGAGCTTCTCCAGACTGGAGTGCAGTGCGGGACCGACGCGTTCGGGGCGGTGGTTGTTGTTCCACAGCTTCGTGGTGACGAACAGGTCCTCGCGGCGGACGGTCCCTTCGGCAAGCAATTCCTTGAGTGCGAGGCCGACTTCCTCTTCGTTGCGGTACCTTTCGGCGCAATCGAGATGACGGAACCCGGCTTCGACGGCGGCCTTGGTGGCTTCTCGCGTGCGGTTCGCGTCCGAGAGCAAGGTCCCGAAACCGAGTGCGGGCATGGCGCCCCCACCGTTGATGGCGAATCGGTGTTGGCGCGGATCCTTGACGTCATTCATGTTGTCCTCCAAGGGCGTTGACGGCTTGCGCGGTGGTCCAGACGACGCTGGCTAGAAATCGGAAGTTCACCAGGGCGGCCAGGTAGCCATCCCCTTCGGGCAGACGTGCGCCCGCGGTGGCATCCTTGACGGCGGCGACTTCGAAGCCTTGCTCGACGAGCTCGCGAAGGTGGCCCTCGACACAGAGGTTGGCCGCCATCCCTGCTAGCACGACCTGGCTCACGCCGCGCTTGCGCAGTTGTAGGACGAGGTCGTTCGATTCGGGACCCACGATCTTGTGCGGTGAGGTCACCACGGTTTGGCCGTCATGGATGTGGTGCCGATATGCGGGGAGGAAGTCGGCGCCCGAATCGGTGAAGCCATCGGTGGTGTACGCCCCGCGTCGAGCGAACATTCCCACCCCACTCATGAACTGTTCCAACGGATCGCCGAATCGCCACTGGGCGTCGGTCGGATAAAAGTAGTGCGGCGAGACGGCGACGGTGACTCTTGCCCGCTTGGCGGCGTCGAGCAGTTCGCCGATGTGGGCGACGGTGTCGTTCTCGCGGATGCTGTCTCCGAAGACCGACCACGTGGCGCCGGCAGGACTGAGGAAGTCGATCTGCGGATCGGTGATCACGAGAGCGGCGCGGGCGGAATCGAGGACGAAGCCCGAACTGGGCAGTGCGGGGTCGGACGGCTCGGCATAGAGCGTGGGATCTGTCACGGGTGATCGATCCTTCCGTTGAGCGGACTTCTCAAAGATAGATGACCAGTCGTCTAATAACAACGTGATGAACGACTCAAGTGGGTTGCGGAGCTAGCGGAGCAGCGCGGGAATCGTGATGTCCTCGAAGCGGGCGTACGGGGAGCGGTCACGGGTGACCTTCCCGCGGAGCGCTGCGCCCTCCCATGCCTCGATCAGCAGTGCGGCAATGTGGTCGGCGTCGAGGTCCGACTTCACGTCGCCGGACTTTCCCTGGCCGGAACGCACAGCAGCTGCGAGAGCCGCGTCCCAGCGGTCGAGGATGCCGACCAGTTCCGCACGGACCAGGTCGCTCGATCCGCCGAGTTCGAGGGACAGATTGCCGACCAGGCATCCAAGGAGGAAGTCCGAGGCCTCGTGCTCGTCGGCGAGCGCATGGAAGAAGCGCGTTATTCGGTCGGCGGCGGGACCTGGCGAATCGAGAATCGGCACGATGCGGCCCTCGATGTCCGCCCAGTAGTGCGCGAGGACCGCCGCAGCGAAGGCCTCCTTGCTCGCGAAGTAGGCGTAGAACGATCCCTTCGGGACACCGGCCCCATCGGTGATGTCCTTGACTCCGCTTGCGGCGAAGCCGTTGGCGTGCACCAACTCCAGGCCCGCTTTGAGCAGGCGTCGGCGTACGTCGGGGTTGGATGGGCGTGGCACTCCACCGATATTAGCCGACCGGTCACCTATCTTGCCGCAGAAGTAGTGGGTGTTCGCGGACCACCCGTTTCCCCCGATCGGTGGACATCGATTTCATCCCGTGTCACCACCGTTCACCCGACATACAACGCGCACCCGCCGAGACATAGTTGTCTCATCGCCGGAAACACCGGCCAAGAAACTGAAAACGACACTCACACAGGAGATTACGAACATGACCATCATCCGCACCGTCGCCCTTCCGATCGTCGCCGCAGGCATCATCGCCGGCGCAGCACTCGGCCTGGCCGGCACCGCTACCGCAGCCACCACGGCCACCAACACGACGGGATCGGCCCCGTCGATCTCGACCACCAACGGCAACTTCACCGCCCCCAGCACGTACGCCACCCCGGCCTACAACCCGGTCGCAGGCATCCACGCGTGGCGCCACTACCACCGCGGCTAAGGCTTCGGTCGGCCAAGCGAGTGAGGCCCTCCCCATCCGGGGAGGGCCTCAGCGGTGCTCGTCCCCATCGACCGCATCAACTGCTTCGAGGGTCAATCCAGTGCTGAGCGGGCCGAGCAGTCCGACGTCGAGGCACAGCAGCACGATCAATACGGCAGTGCCGGAGAACACCGCGACGGGCCCAAGCGTGGCCAACGCGGGCACCGCAACGAAGGGCAGCGCCGTCGACGTGGCACGCGACAGCGAGTAGGCCGCTCCGTTCGCGGTGCTACGGATGGCGGTGGGAAAGATCTCCGCGGCGTAGATGTGAAAGGCGTTGGAGAACACGTTGGACACTGCGGTGAGGAGGAAACCGGATGCGACGATCACCGGCACGTTGGTCGCGGCCGCGAAGATCACGCCGAACACACCGATGGCGATCGCTGAGGCGATGATGAGATACTTGCGCTCGAATCGCTCGACCAGCGGGATCGACAGCAGCGATCCGAGCGGGTAACCCATGAACGTCAACGCGGCGTAACCGAGTGAATTGGTGACGGTGAATCCCTTGTCCACCAAGACAAGTGGCGCCAGTGTAGCGAAGCCATAGTAGGCAACCGTCTGCAGGATCTGGAAGATCGCCAACATGACGCTGCGAGATCGATAGTCGCGGAACGCGATTCGCAACGTGTCGAATGCAGTGCGAGGCTCGCTCACGCCATCGGGACTCGGCTCGGGCAGCCCGTGGGGCATCGGCAGTCCGGGCGCAGCCCTCGCCACCACCGCCGCGACGACCTCACGCGCCTCGTCATGGCGACCGCGGCTCTCCAGCCAGCGGGGCGACTCCGGCAACATCGTCCGCAACGCGAACACGAGGAGGGCGCCGAGGCTGCCGAACACCAGCAGCCAGCGCCACCCGTCGATGCCGAGCAATTGATGGCGGGCGACCAGCCTGCCGCCGAGCAGCGCCGCGATCGGCACCCCAAGGAAACCGATCGTGTACGCCCAGGCCGTCATTCGGCCGCGAACCCGAGCAGGCGAGAACTCGGCCATGTAGGTGTCGACGAGCACCAGCTCCGCGCCCAAGCCGAAGCCCGCCAGAAAGCGCAGCAGTAGGAAAGTCTCGATGTTCGGGGAGAACGCCGCGAGGAGCGAGAACACCGAGTAGACGAGCAGGTTGAGGATGAACACTCGGCGGCGGCCGAATCGGTCGGCGGCGATCGCGAATAGGTTTGCGCCGACGAACATGCCCGCGAACCCGGCAGCGATCACCAACGACTTGCCCAGCGTGCCCAGGTGGAATGCGCTGGCCAGGACTGGCGCGAGCACACCGCCGAGGAAGACGTCGTAGAGATCGAAGAACGTGCCGAGGCCGACCAGCACCACCAGGCGTTTGTGCCATCCTGACACCGGAAGCCGTTCCAGCACCGACGACGCGGGCAAGGCAGGGGTCCGAGCGGTCACTGTGCCTCCTGCTCGTCGGGAACGCGGGTCACGTTACCGGCAGGCCCCAGCGAAGCATGCGAATCCCGAGACACATTGGTCATCTCTCGGAGAGGGATGGGCGTCGCCAACAACGTCGATGGCGTACGGGGCGCTAGCCGATCGGCTCGCTCAATTGCGCACTTCGGCGTCGTCAGGACTATGCGTGCGTCCCGCGTGTGCTTCGGTCCGAATTCGCTCCACCATGTGCGGGTAGTGCAGCTCGAAAGCCGGCCGCTCCGAACGGATCCGGGGCAATTCGGTGAAGTTGTGCCGAGGCGGCGGGCAGCTCGTCGCCCACTCCAGTGAGTTGCCGTAACCCCACGGATCGTCGACCACTACGGGCTCGCCGTAGCGCCAACTCTTGAACACGTTCCACACGAACGGGATGGTCGAGATGCCGAGGATGAACGCGCCGATGGTCGAGATGATGTTCAGCGTCGTGAACCCGTCGGTGGGCAGGTAGTCGGCGTAGCGCCGCGGCATGCCGGAATTGCCCAGCCAGTGTTGCACCAGGAACGTTGTGTGGAAGCCGATGAACGTCAGCCAGAAGTGCAACTTGCCCAGCCGCTCGTCGAGCAGTCGCCCGGTCATCTTCGGGAACCAGAAGTAGATACCCGCATACGTGGCGAACACGATCGTGCCAAACAGCACGTAGTGGAAGTGCGCCACGACGAAATAGGAGTCGGTGACGTGGAAGTCCAGCGGAGGGCTGGCAAGCAGCACGCCCGACAGACCACCGAGCAGGAACGTGACCAGGAAGCCCACCGAGAACAGCATCGGCGTCTCGAACGTCAACTGGCCCTTCCACATCGTGCCGATCCAGTTGAAGAACTTGATGCCCGTCGGCACCGCGATCAGGAACGTCATGAAGCTAAAGAAGGGAAGAAGTACGGCACCGGTGGCATACATGTGATGCGCCCACACCGCCACCGACAGCGCGGCAATAGACAGCGTCGCGTAGATCAGCGTGGTGTAACCGAAGATTGGCTTGCGACTGAACACCGGGAAGATCTCGCTCACGATGCCGAAGAACGGCAACGCGATCACGTAGACCTCGGGATGGCCGAAGAACCAGAACAAGTGCTGCCACAGGATTACCCCGCCATTGGCAGGGTCGTAGATGTGCGCGCCGAGCAAGCGATCGGCGGCCAGCGCGAACAGGGCGGCCGTGAGGATCGGGAAGATGACCAACACGAGGATCGACGTCACCAGGATGTTCCAGGTGAAGATCGGCATCCGAAACATCGTCATGCCCGGCGCCCGCATGCACACCACGGTGGTGATCATGTTGACCGCACCCAGGATGGTGCCGAGGCCGCCGACGCCCAAGCCGAAGATCCACAGGTTCCCGCCGGGACCCGGTGAGTGGATGGCGTCGGTCAGCGGTGTGTAGGCGGTCCAGCCGAAGTCTGCCGCGCCACCCGGGGTGATAAACCCCGAGAGCGCGATCAGGGCGCCAAAGAGGAACAACCAGAAGGACAGCGCGTTGAGTCGTGGAAACGCGACGTCTGGCGCGCCGATCTGCAGCGGAAGCACCAGGTTGGCGAAGCCGAACACGATGGGCGTCGCATAGAACAGCAGCATCGCGGTGCCGTGCATGGTGAACAGCTGGTTGTACTGCTCATTGGACAGGAACTGCAGCCCGGGCAGCGTGAGCTCGGCGCGCAGGAACAGTGCCATCAGGCCGCCGATGAAGAAGAACGTGAAGCAGGCGACGCAGTACATGATCCCGATCGTCTTGTGATCGGTCGTGGTCACCAGCTTGTAGATCAGGTTGCCCGTGGGGCCGAGCCGTGCCGGAAAGGGGCGTCTGGCTTCGAGGCGGTCAACCGGGGGCGCTTCGGTGGTCATGGCATTCCGCATTCCATCGGGCGGCGGGTCGTGACCCGTCGCGGGGGCGTCCGGCGCTGACCGGACCTGGCTTCGTGCCGCTGCAGACATTCACCAACACCGCCGTTGCCCGACGCTAGGGCCTTTGGTCACTCGAGTCGTCGGCGCGGCGGCAGCGGCACGAAGCGCTTGAGCTTGCCGCTGGCCTCGTTGCGGCCAAGAGTCTCGACCGCGGATAGCCGGATCGACGGGAGGGCGACGCCGTAGCGCTGCATGGCCGCGACCAGCGCACTGCCAAGCGACTCCACGTCGGCGCTGGCGACTACCAGGACGTCCGCACCGTCCTCGGTCTGCACCACCTGGTACTCGACGACGCGAGGATCCGTGCCGAGGACGTGTCGAAAGGCACTGGCGGGCACCGTATGCGAGCCATAGACGAAGTCGTCGTCGCGACGTCCGCTGATGTCGGCGACGCGTGCGAACGCGCTACCGCATGGGCACGGTTCGGACATCATCGCGATGTCGTCGCCGAGGTCGTACCTGATGAAGGGGAAGGTTCGATTCGACAGGCCGGTGGCCAGAGTGCGGCCGTCGACGCGTTCCAAGATGACCTCGTCCTCACAGACGTGCAGTCCATGCGATTGGCCGCAGCCGACGGCCTGCACCCCGAGTTCCGTTGAGCCCCAAAGATTGTGCAAGGGTGCCTGCCACGCTTTGTCGATGGCGTCCCGGTCCTCGGGTAGCAACGGCTCCGAGTTGGTGCTCACCCGCCGAGGTCGAATGCCGAGCGCACCCGACAACGACGCGCGAGCCAATCGGCCGATGACACTCGCGTAGCCGACGAGGTGGGTCGGGGCGTACGCGTCGACCGCCGCGAGCACCTCGTCGAACGGGGCTCCCGCCTCGATGACGGCGGTCGTCATGCCGTCGGCGGTCGGGATGTCGAACAACGGTGTGCTGGCGTGTGGCGGCACACCGGCGGTCAGTACCGCGAGCCGCGGACCTGGCACGGATCCGTGGCGCCGTTCCTGCATCGCCTGCGTTCGCCAAGCGAGACACGCCGCGGTGACGAAGAATTGCCAATCCCACACGTACACACCCCGCACACCACTGGAACCGCCCGAGCTGAACACTTGTTGGTCCCCTCGGGTATACGAGAACCAGGTCTGCTCGCCGAGCACCCGTTCTGCTGCGGACCGATCGAGGTCGACGACGGTCACGATGGCGTCCCACTCGCCTTGTGCCTCGGCCTTCGTCAGCATCGGCACCGACGCCAAGTCGGCGACCGTCGCGGTCTCGACGTCGATGTCCTGAAGCCGTGCGGAGTAGAACGGTGAGCGCTCACGGGCGTAGGCAAGCAGTGAACGCAGCCGTTGGTCACGGTGCCTGTGGATCTGCTCAGCCGACCAGTCGAGGCGGCCGACGTGATCGTCGAGCGCCGCCTGTACGGCGCCGAGGTGAGCGGCGCGGATGCGTTCGTATGCAGACCGTCCCATGGGAACAATCGTCGATCACCTCGAGGCCGCGCCGCTGCAGATCGGCTCAATGAAGGGTGAGCCGATGGATGAGCTCATGGATGTGACCGTGCAACGTCCTGTGCTCGAGCCGAGCGACCACGTCGACGGCGTCCGCACTCACGACCGTGGCGTCCGGCCAGTCGACGGGCTCTTACAACGTCGTCGAGATCAAGGTCGCGCGAGCTCGTCACAGCTCGGTGACTGCGAGAGTCATCGCGGACCATTCCCGGCGTGGCCGACGTCAGGCGTCGGCCATCTCGGCCAGCGACACGTGCTGGTCCTTGAGCCATGCGTTCGGTGCGAACGTCTTGTCGTTGTAGCGAAGTTGAAGCGCCGCCTGAGACTGCGTCGTCATGTGGCTTACTGCGATGTCGTCTCCGTCGCCCTCATCCCATGCGGATTGCCACAACACCGCTAGCGTGCGAGCGCCGTCGGCGAGTCTTGCGATCGTCGCGTCGCCGAATGCGTTCCAGAGCGCCGTCGTCTTGCTCTGGCCTGCAGGCGGATTATCGAACACCTCTAGCAGATCGCTGGGTTTGATGGCCTCGATGGTGCGGGCCATCAGATCGACGACGGCAGCGGCTGCTTGCGCGGCACCGCTGACGAGGCTAGGTCGGTCTGGATCGCCCGCGTGAAAACCCGACAGCGTGTCGTTGACACCCGCCACGACGAGGACGCGGTTCGCGTCCTTGTCCAGCATGTCGGATTCGTAGGCGTCGTGAACGTGGTCGTCGCTGGGGTCGTCGGGCAGTCCATGATGCAGCCTCGACACGTGCAGCGGCTGGCAGGCGTCCCCCACGTAGTGCGCGAGAACGCCTGCTGCGCTGACGTACTCCACCAGATCGTGAGCGCGCACGGCATCCACCATGATCTGGTAGAGCTGTGCGACGCGAAACGGAAGTGCTCCGCGATGTTGGTCTTTGGGCGGCGGCTTCAGTGACCCGTAGAACGCCGTCCAGCCTTCCGACGTACGGCCGTTCCCGCCGGCTTCCCACAGCTGCATCAAGGTCTTCCCGCCGACGGCGTTGGATCCTGGCTCGTCCATGTCGGCGAAGTGGCTCGGTGCGTCCTTGGGACGCTTGCGGCGCCACACCAGATCCGGGACGTCGGCGAGAGCGATGAACGGTTCGTCGGCAACGCCGTCGCCGTCGACATCCTTGGCCCCGCCAGCCGGGAGGTGTCCGTTCACGATGTCGTCGTCGGTGACGGCGATGTTCACCAGATTGGCTTCCAGCAAGGCGGCGAGCTTGCCGCCCGCGGTGCCGAGATGGCAAGCCGCTTCTGCGATCTTGTAGTGCCCGACCTTCCCCCAGTACAAGCTGTGGTCGGACATCGAATCGTCGTTGAGGAGGGTCACGCTCAGCGACTGGGCAATGCCTGCGACTGTGGAGGCCAGCACGTAGTCGACCGGCTGCGCGCCCGCGGCGCTGAGGATCACTTGCCCACCCCACTGCATCGCCAGCGGTCGCACCACGGGAATCGGAGGTTTGGGTTCCAGCAGGAACTCACGCTGTACGACGCCGCCTTCCGCCTCGGCCTCGGCAGCTTCGTCCCAGACCCACAGCGCACCCGAGTCCCCAGGCCGCGACAGCACGGGTGCGTGCTCGTTGCGGGGTCCGATCAACAGTTCGGCGATCTCGTCGACACCGCCAACGCTGCGCCATCGATGGAAAAGTCCCAGGACCGCGCCACGCATCGGTCCGGTGGCGGCACCGAATGCCCTTACCGGACAACCGATCAGAGACAAGGCCAGGGTGTCGACGTTGAGGTCGAGCAGGTTGCCCAACGTCCCGAGACCGAAGACCTGCGTGGTCCACTGCTCAATCGACCCGAGCTCGACGAGGGCCGCATCCACGCTGAGTTCGGCTCGGGTTCCGGCGACTCCCGGGTACAGACTTTGCAAGGGTCGCCGGACTGCGGCGTTCGACGCGACGCGGCCGATCTCGGTGAATCCATCGCGACCCAGCATTTCGACCGCCGTGCCTGCCGCACCCACCACGTGGCTGGAGGTGAGCGCGTAAACGGTAGGGCCGTCGGTCACCAGTGCCCCGACGGTTCCCATGCGCGCACGCCCTTGGTCGTGGGCGAACAGCGGCTGGCCGGCACCACGAAGGCCGGGCCCGAAGGCGACTTGCGGTCGCAGTGCATTTCCGATGGCAAGGGGTGTATGCACGACACACGTCGGAACTTGGCGGCCGTCGGCCAAATACAGTCGGCGCGGCACCACTTGGTCGGCGTCCGCACCGGTAGGCGCCTCAGTCATCCACTCCCGCACGAATACCAGCACGCACGGCCACGACCATGGGGTCACGCCACTGTTGGCAAGTGTTCGAGGGTCGGTGGACCACGAACGCTTCTTGGCATTCGGATCGGTGAAGTCTGGATCGGTACGACGAATCAGGTAGCGGCCCAAGGCGGTACCAACGACGTTCTCCAGATTGGCAAGGTGAACGTGGTAGGCATCGCGGGCGTCGGCCAGATCGCGAACCGACAGCGCATGAAAATCAGTACTGCGTGTGAAACGACTCATGTCAATTCCCCCCGGAAGTGTCGCAGCTCCCCCGAACTACGTGCAAGCAACGCTACGCCTTCGTCGCCATACTCCAGAAGACTTAAACCACAGTTCATCTAGATGTGTCCCTGCAGACACCGCACTTCCGCCTCTGCGAGTGACGCGGTCTCGGGCACGATCCGATATGCCAGATGACAGACCGGCTTAACCGCCCGTCGTATCTCCTCTCCGTAATCGATGCGTGGTCCCACGAGACGAAGTGTGCGGCCACCCGTCGTCGCTGCCGTGAGTAGTTGACTACGCGAAATATTGACGGTGATCCCCGGCACGTTCACCGTTGGCCGTAGCGGTCGACGAGTGGTGACGCGTTACGGTCTTCGGTATCTGGAAACCTAGCGTCGGCTGACCAAGTATCCGGAAGGAGGAACGTCGGTGGACACCGATGAGCGGCTGATCGTGCCGGGGAAGACGTGCTGGCAGTCGGCAGAGGCCACCCGTTTCGCCCACATCATCGACGGCGCCGACTACTTGCGGCACGTAAAGGCCGCAATGCTGAACGCCCGGCAACGGATCGTCGTGATCGGCTGGGACCTGGACTATCGAACCGCCTTCGAACGGGGCGAGACGACGCTGCCGGGACCCAATCAGCTCGGCCTGCTCCTGCACTGGCTGCTGTGGCGGCGTCGCGATCTGAACGTCTATCTGCTGAAGTCCAATCTCCGCCTGCTGCCCGCCTTCGACGGCTTCTGGTTCGGCATTGCACCGGTGAGCTTGCTCAACCAATTCACTTCGGCACGAATGCATTTCGCAGTCGACGGCGTACACCCAACCGGCGCGGTGCACCACCAGAAGATCGTGGTCGTCGACGACGAGGTGGCCTTCTGCGGTGGCATCGACCTGACGATCGGGCGCTGGGATACCCGAGAGCACCTTTCTCGCGATAAGCGTAGAGACGGCCCCGGCGACGCGTACGGCCCACGCCACGAGGTCGCGGTTGCGGTGGATGGCGATGCTGCACGCGTGCTCGCCGAGCAGGCGAATGACCGATGGGAGGCGGCGACCGGTCAGTCGCTCGATGCGGTCGCCCCTGCGGGGGACGGTTGGCCAGAAGGGCTCAGTCCCTCGTTGCGCGACGTCAACGTAGGCGTCGCACGCACCCTGCCTGCTCTGCCGCAGCGCGCTGAGGTGCGCGAGATCGAGGCACTCGACCTCACCGCGATCGCCGCCGCGCGTGACGTCATCTACATGGAGAACCAGTACTTTGCGGCGCGGAACATCGCGGAGGCGATCGCAGCGCGGTTGCGCGAACAGGACGGACCCGAGGTCGTCATCGTGCTGCCGCGAAGCTCCGAGAGCCGTCTGGAACAAGAATCGATGGACAGCGCTCGCGAGCGACTAGTGCGCCTGTTGAGGGCGGCGGACGAACATGGCCGCCTAGGGGTGTACTGGCCCACGGCGGGCGGTGGGGTGTCGGTGTACGTGCATTCGAAGGTGATGGTGATCGACGGCCGCCTACTTCGCATCGGGTCGTCGAACTTCAACAACCGATCGCTTGGCTTCGACAGCGAATGTGACGCCGCCATCGAAGCGGATGACAGCCAGGCTGATCGCGCCGACGTCGAGCGCGAAATCCTTTGTGTTCGAGACGGTCTCGTCGCAGAGCATCTGGGAGTTTCGACGGAGGACTTCCGCGACGAGTTGCAGAGGACCACGTCGTTTCTGCAAGCCGTCGAAACGCTTCGCGGTGCGGGTCGGTCGCTGCGAAAACTCACCGACACGATGGTCTCTGCCGACGCCGGTCCGTTCGCGGAGAACAATCTCATGGACCCCGGCCACGTGCCGCAGTCCATTGCGCAGAGCGCCCTAGAGGTGGTCGAAGCGGTAGCGATGTGGCCGTTTCGACATTCCATCCTCGCGACGTGGTACACGAGGCTTCGCGGATCGGCCGCAGACAAGCGCTCAGCGACGGGCCACGTCGACCACTAGCGGCCGATGATCCGAGATCGGCATCAACGGCGCGTCCCAATGGCGGACGGTCAGCTCCGCGTCGTCGGTGAGGATGTGGTCCAGTTGGCGCCGTGGTCGATCTGCGGGAAACGTCGAAGCCGTCGCCAGCGTCCGCAGTCCCGACCATCGGCGCACCGCAGCAGGCGTGAGATTGAGGTCGCCGACGACGACGTGCGGACCCGGCAGACCACTCACGTCCTTGACGATCCTGCGCAGCTGACGGCGATTCCACCCTGGCACGAACGACAGGTGGGTGTTGGCGACCGTAAGCGGGCCCAGCGGAGTTTCCAGACGTGCCGCGACGGCCGCCCGAGGCTCTTCGTGCACGATCAGGACGCGCCGCGGGCCGGGCAGATACATCGGAAACCGGGCAGGGACGTGCGGCAGCCGCAGTACCTGCCAGCTCGACGCGGGGAACCGAGAGAGCAGGGCGATGCCGTACGCCGCCGAGCCGGGTTGCTCGACCCCCGTTGCAGCGATCCACGTCGCCCCGGGGGTGCCAGAGATCGCTGCCACGAAGCGATGCGCCACGGCGCCCATTGCCTCAGCCGCGACGGCGGTGAGATCGGCTCGGCCAGAACGTTCTTGATCGAGGTCGACCTCTTGCAGTGCAAGGATGTCCGGATTCAGCTGGCGGATGCTGTCGCGGAGCCGAGCCGGATCGACGACGTCGCCAACGGTTCGGCCGTGCAGGATGTTGAATGTCGCGATGCGCAGAACGATCACCCATTCTTGAATCGACACACCGGGAAGGCCGTTGGCTCCCATGTATAGCGCGTGCCAGATGCGAGTCGCAGCGGGCCCTTACCCGCCGTCGTCGTAGCGGATCGCCCAAGAGGCGCTAAGGGCATCACCGGGTAGCAACCAGTTCAACCCCACCCCGCTGTTGAGCGAGTTGGCCGGTGCGGTCATCGGCTCTAGCGCGATCGCAGTCACCACACTGTCACGCCAAGGGTATTCGCGGGTGGTGAAGACGTGGACGAAGCCGAAATGCCGGTCGGCCCATAGCGACACGCTTCGTCCGTCGGGCGCGCGCAGGGTGTGGGTGCTGCCGCCGTCGACCACGGTGAGGTCGGTCCAGCAATCGTCCACGTGGAGATCCGCAACCAGCCGCCCGCTGCGCAGGTCCCATTCGGTGCCCTCTACCGCCGTGGTGCCCACCGGTATGAGGCGGTCGTCGAGGTCGACGTGCCGTAGGCCATTGATCACGAGGCGCAATGTCTCGGTCGGCACGTCACCGATGGCGAGAAACGGGTGAGCGCCGATCGCGACCGGCGCAGGAATGGATCCGCCATTGCGGACCTCGTGCGTGGTGATAAGCCCACTGCTCGTGAGTCGATAACGTACGCGGGTGTCGAGGTTGAACGGATAGCCCCGCTGTGCGGGTATGGGCGCGCTGAGCGTGATCGACGAAGCAGACCGCTCCGTGGGCTGGTAGGCGACGTCGCGAAGCAGGCCGTGCAGGGCGCAGCCGTGTTGCGGATCGGTGATGTCGAGCTGGTGTGTGTTCCCGTCGTGGGCCCACCTGCCGTCGCGAATCCGGTTGGGCCACGGGACCAGTACGGCACCGCAGGAGAATGGTGCCGGGCTGCGATCGTCGAAACCTGGTGCAAGCTCGACACTTCCGACGGAGAGGTGCCGAAGTGCGGCACCGACCTGGGTGATCACCCCACGCACCGCTCGGCCCCCGGCGCGAAGTGCAAGCTCGTATTGGCTGCCAAGGATCCCCGGCGTCCCGGTGTCGACGATCATCTAGGCACGGAGCTGGTCGGGTCGACTACAGGCACCGCCTCCGGCGCGGGTGGAAACGATGGAGGGGCTGGCAAAGCCGTTCTGCTGCATCGCATCGCGCACCGCGTCGGCCACGGAATCCACTCTGGCGATGTCCACGAGAGTGATGACGCATCCTCCGAATCCGCCGCCGGTCATCCGTGCGCCCAGTGCGCCGGTGCGCACGGCCACGTCGGCAATCAGGTCGATGTGTTCGGTGGTGATCTCGAAATCGTCGCGCATCGATTCGTGGGATGCGGTCAGCAGCCGTCCGACCGCGCTGAAGTCACGACCGTGCAGAGCGTCGACCGTGTCGAGCACGCGCCGGTTCTCGGTCAAGACGTGCCTTGCGCGACGAGCAGCTACCGGATCCCTCACAGCCCGCAAGACGGACGGTCCGAGATCCTGCACGTCGCGCAGCGACGAGACCGCAAGCTCGGCGGCGGCCCGTTCACAAGAGTTGCGCCTGGCGGCGTACTCGCCACCCGCATGCTGGTGGGTGGCCCGCGAGTCGATCAGCAGCAGTACGACGCCCGAGGCTTGGGGATCGAACGGCACTGGCTGGACCGTGACGTCGCGGAAGTCGATGAGCAGTGCCCGTCGGTCCTCGCCGAAGAGCGAGGCCAACTGGTCGAGCAGACCCGTTGGGGCGCCGACGTATTCGTTCTCGGCGCGTCGCGCGATGTTCGCTTGTTCCATTCGGCTGAGATCGAGATCGGCCGCGATGGCACCGAGCGTCGCGCATTCCAGTGCAGCCGACGAAGCTAGGCCCGAGCCCATCGCGACGCCGCCCGTCACGGACATCCGGCCACCGCGCACGCGGTGACCCGCCGAGCGGAGCGCCCACACGACGCCCGCCACATAGGCTGCCCAGCCCTTCACCTCGCCGGGAGAAGTGTGCAACGGAATCTGCACCTGGCCCGATTCGCGATCGCTGCGCACCGTGATCGTGTCGCCTTCATCGGCCACGTAGGTCACCACGGTGTGGTCGGGCAAGGCGATGGGCAGCGCGAAGCCGAGGTTGTAGTCGGTGTGTTCGCCGATCAGGTTGATCCGGCCCGGCGCCGTGTACCTGACCACCCGTCCGACCATCACAGCTGCCGCAGTCGCTGAGCGACGGCCTCGGGTGTGACGTCCATGATGAAGGCGTCCATCATGGATTCGGAGCTGGCCAGATACTTCAGTTTATCGGCGCCGCGCCGTATGGAGATGAGCTCGACGTGGAAGTATCCCTCGCGCTGGGCGGCGTCGTCGGTGTACTGATGCAACGCCGACAGGTAGGGCAGCGGCGTCGAATACATCCGGTCGAACCTGCCTAGAACGTCGAGGTACATCCGAGCGAAGCCGTCGACCTCGGCGTCATCGAGGTCGATCAGGTTGCGTACCAGACGATTCGGATAGATGTGCACCTCCACGGGCCACCGCGACGCAAACGGGACGAAGGCGGTGAACGAATCGTCGCGTGCGATGATCCGGCTTCCCGCGGCGACCTCGTCGGCAAGGATGCTCGCAAACAGGTTGGTGCCGTGGCGTACTCGGTGCTCATCCGCCTGCGCCAGCATCGTCGTCGTCCGCGGTGTCAGGTAGGGGTAGCCGTAGATCTGGCCGTGTGGATGAGTCAGCGTCACGCCAATCTCCACACCCCGATTCTCGAAGCAGAAGACCTGTTCGATCCCGGGCCTGGCCATCAGGTCCACGGTGCGGTGCCGCCACGCCTCGACGACGAGCCGGGCGTGCGCGTGGCCTAGGTCGGCGAAGGAACCGGTGTGGTCGCTCGAGAACGCGATGACCTCGCAACGGCCTCGGCCAGGTGCGCATACGAAGCCGGCGGCCGGCTCGGGAGCGGCACTGGCGTGATCATGGCCGGACAGGCTGGGGAAGCGGTTCTCGAATACGACGACGTCGTAGTCGGGTGCCGGTATCTCACTGGACGATCCCGACGGCCCTGGGCACAGCGGACACTGGTCGAACGTGGGCATGTACGTGCGGTCTTGACGCTGTGCGGCGATGATCACCCACTGGCCGGTCTGACGGTCGAAACGCAGTTGCGATCCAGCGTCGTCTCTGGTGGGCAGAGCTCGGCGGTCGACGGTCGGTGCTGGAACGTGTCCTGGCAGCGAGAAGAAGAGCAGTTCGCGCCCATCGGCCAGAGGCCAGCGTGTCGGGGTGCTTGCGGTCTCCATTTGTTAGGTGCTGAACCGCAACAACACTCGCGACCTCTCGTAGGCCCAACTGGCCAAGGCGCACTCCCGTGCGCTGTCGTGGCCGGGCTGTCCCGCCAGGCCTTCGTGGACCCTGGCTTTCGCCGCATACCACGCAGCTGCCGACTCCGCGGTCTCGTGGTCGCCGGGGCGGTCGTTGGAAAACCAGTTGGCCTCGCGCAGAAGGTCCATCGTCATGACCCGCCCTTCTTCTTGTTGTAGACGTCGAAGCCCACCGCGGCCAGCAGCACCAGGCCCTTGATCACCTGCTGTACGTCGCTGCCGATGCCTATCAGTGACATGCCGTTGTTCAGCACGCCGAGGACGAAGCCGCCGATGATGGCACCGAGCACCGTCCCGACGCCACCGTTGGCGGACGCGCCGCCGATGAACGCGGCGGCGATCGCCTCCAATTCCATCCCGATCCCCGCCTGAGGTGTGGCGGAATTGAGTCGGGCCGCGAAGAGCAGGCCAGCCAGGGCCGACAGCAGGCCCATGTTGACGAACACGAGGAAGGTGACCCGTTTGGTCTTCACTCCGGACAGTCGCGCCGCGGCCACGTTGCCACCCACGGCGTAGACCTGCCTCCCGAAGATGGTGCTACGCATGACGAACGCGTAGATCACGAAGGCAATCGCAAGGATGATGCCGACGACCGGCACGCCGCGATAACTGGCGAGCAAGAGGGTGAAGGCAGCAAGCGCGGCGATGATCGCCGCGCACTTGGCGATGAACCAACCCAGCGGGAGCACGTCGAAGCCGTACCGCGCCTGCGTCGTTCGCTGACGGACCTGTTGCCAGACCGCGGCGACCATGACGAGGGCGCCAAGGATGACGGTGGGCCAGTGATAGAGGCCGCTGCCGCCAATCTCCGGCAAGAACCCACTGCTGACTTGGCTGAAGCTACGCGGGAAGGGGGCGATCGACTGCCCCTCCAGCAGGTACTGCGTTGCTCCGCGGAACACCAGCATGCCTGCAAGGGTCACGATGAACGACGGGATGCCGACGTATGCTATCCAAAACCCTTGCCAGGCACCGATCAGCGCACCGAGCAGCAGGCAGACGACGACCGCTACGGGCCAGGGCATGTCATGGCGAATCATCAGCACCGCGGACATCGCCCCGATGAATCCCGCGATGGACCCCACCGATAGATCGATGTGTCCCGAGATGATCACGATGACCATCCCAATCGCCAGGATGAGGATATAGCCGTTCTTCTGAACGATATTCGTGACGTTGAGGGGCCTGAGCAGGATCCCACTGGTCCAGATCTGGAACAGGATCACGATCAGAGCCAACGCGACGACCATGCCGTACTGCCGGAAGTTGCCTCGCAGCACCGTCTTCAGTTTCGTGGCAGGCGAGTCCGGTGGCGGGGGTGCGGGCGCACTCGACGCCGTATCCACCGTCGAACTGGTGGTCATGTGCTCGGTCCCTTCATCATGTAGTGCATCAACGTTTCCTGCGCTGCGTCTTCGCGGGCCACCTCGCCGGTGAGCCGCCCCTCGTTGAGGGTGTAGATGCGGTCGCATAGGCCGATTAGTTCGGGTAACTCGGACGAGATGACGATCACCGATTTACCTTGAGCGGCAAGATCATTGATGATGGTGTAGATCTCGTACTTGGCGCCGACGTCGATGCCACGGGTGGGCTCGTCGAGGATCAACACGTCCGGGTCGGCGAAGATCCACTTACTCAGCACGACCTTCTGCTGGTTGCCGCCGGACAAGTTGCCGGTGGTCGCCTTCACCGACTGCGCCTTGATGCGCATGTCGGTGCGGAAGCGATCGGCGACCAAGGTCTCCTCGTGCTCGTTGATTATCGACGCCCGACTCACCTTCGACAGCGACGCTAGGGTCACGCTGCGTGCGATGTCGTCCATCAGGTTCAGCCCGTAGTGCTTGCGATCCTCGGTGGCGTAGGCGATCCGGTGGCCGATGGCCTCCGACACGGTGCGCGTCCGGATCTCCTTGCCGTCCTTGTAGACCGTTCCGCCGCCCTTCTTACCGTAGCTGCGGCCGAACACGCTCATGGCCAGTTCGGTGCGACCAGCGCCCATCAGCCCGGCGAGCCCGACCACTTCACCGCGCCGTACGTTGATCGATACGCCATCGACGACCTTGCGCTGCTGGTCGAGCGGGTGGAAGACGGTCCAGTCCTCGACGGCGAACGTGACGTCGCCGATCGGGTGGTCCGCGCGGGCCGGAAACCGGTCGACCATGTCGCGGCCCACCATGCCGCGGATGACGTGTTCTTCGGTGAGTCCCTGCTCCACGGGCCGGGTCTCGATGGTTCGGCCGTCGCGCAGGATCGTGATGTTGTCGGCGACCCGCATCACCTCGCCCAGTTTGTGGGAGATGATGATGCACGTCAGGCCCTGGTCTCGCAGCTCCACGATGAGGTCGAGCAGGTGCCTGCTGTCCTCGTCGTTCAGGGCCGCCGTCGGCTCGTCGAGGATGAGGAGCTTCACCTTCTTCGACAATGCCTTGGCGATCTCGACGAGCTGCTGCTTGCCGACGCCGATGTCGGAGATCTTGGTGCGCGGACTCTCGTTCAGACCCACGCGGTCGAGCAACCGCTGCGCGTGCGTCATGGTCTCGTGCCAGCTGATGACTCCTGCGGAGGCGTGTTCATTGCCGAGGAAGATGTTCTCGGCGATGGACAGGACAGGCACCAGCGCGAGCTCCTGATGGATGATCCCGATGCCGCGCCGCTCACTGGAGCGAATGTCCTTGAAATCGCCTGGACTGCCATCGAAGACGATCTCGCCGTCGTAGCTGCCGTACGGGTAGATCCCGCTGAGCACCTTCATCAGCGTCGACTTCCCTGCTCCGTTCTCACCGCAGATGGCGTGGATCTCGCCCGCTCGTACGACGAGGTTCACGTCGCTAAGGGCGGTGACGGTGCCGAATCGCTTGGTGATGTCGCGCATCTCTAGCAGCGGTGCGGCAGGAGCATCGCTCACGCGAGTTGGGCAGACGTGTAGTAGCCGGAGTCGACGAGCACCTTCTGGTAATTGGTCTTGTCGACGCTGACGGGATCCAGCAGGAACGCGGGCACGACCTTCACGCCGTTGTCGTAGGTCTTGGTGTCATTGACCTCGGGCTTGCCTCCCGTGAGCAGCGAATCAGTCATCTGCACAGCGGCTTTCGCGAGTTCGCGGGTGTCCTTGAACACCGTCTGGGTCTGCTCGCCTGCGATGATCGACTTCACCGACGCAAGTTCCGCGTCCTGTCCGGTCACGATGGGAAGCGGATTGGCCGGCGTGCCGTAGCCCGCGCTCTTCAGTGCCGAGATTATTCCTAGCGACATGCCGTCATAGGGGGAAAGGACGGCGTCCACCCGGCCGGTGGTGTACGCCTTGCTCAGCAGGTTGTCCATGCGTGACTGCGCGAGTCCGCCGTCCCAGCGCAGCGTCGCCGCCTGGTCGAACGACGTCTGCCCGCTCTTGACGACGAGCTTGCCGCTATCGATGTAGGGCTTCAGGACGCTCATCGCGCCGTTGAAGAAGAACGTGGCGTTGTTGTCATCGGGCGACCCGGCGAACAGTTCGATGTTGAAGGGTCCCTTGCCCGCAGCGAGGCCGAGCTTGTCGGCGATGTAATTCGCCTGCAGCACACCGACTTTGAAGTTGTCGAAGGTCGCGTAGTAGTTGACGTTCTCGGTGCCGCGGATCAGCCGGTCGTAGCTGACCACCGGGATCTTCGCATCAGCGGCCCGCTGCAGGATGTCGGTCAGCGATGAGCTGTCGATCGGGGCGATGACCAGCGCCTTGACGCCCTTGGTGATCATGTTCTCGATCTGCGATACCTGATTCTGGACGACGTCGTCGCCGTACTGTAGGTCGGTCTGGTATCCGAGCTGCTTGAACTGCTCGGCCATGTTGTTCCCGTCGGCGACCCAGCGTTCGGACGACTTCGTCGGCATCGAGATGCCGATGGTGCCCGTGCCGCCGCCACCGGTGGCTTCCGTCGTCGTCGAACGACCGCAGCCGGCGCTGATCAGAGTCGCCGCCACGGCGAGCGCGCCCACGATTCGAACAATGCTCTTGCGCATGAATTCCTCCGCTTGTCCTTACTCCCCATCACGGTCGCGTCGAGTGCGCCGCGGTGATGTGAGCGTTAACATTGACGATCTTGTGATGCGGCTCACGTCTTGTCAAGACCTTCGATGCATTGATGTGAGCGCTAACAAGATTGTTGACACTCATCGAATGTGAGCGTTAACATCCCAGTCAGTGTAACCCCGGTCACATCGTGACGGCATTGTCCGCGGTAGCCGAGCACACGCCAATCGAGGGGCTGACCTCGGTGAACAAGGACATCGAAGGAGTTGTCGTGAACAGAGTTCTCACAGCGGTGATCAGTATCGCGGCGGTGGGCGTGTTGGTGGCCTGCGGTAGCGGGAAGGCACCCGGCGGCGGATCCGGCGCTGGTTCTGATGGTGGCCAGATCACGATGGGGTTCTCCCAAGTCGGGGCCGAGAGCGGATGGCGTACCGCCAACACGAAATCCATCCAGGATGCGGCACAGGCGGCCGGGATCAACCTGAAGTTCTCCGATGCCAACGGCGAGCAAGAGAACCAGATCTCCGCGATTCGTTCATTCGTGCAGCAGCGCGTCGACGTGATCGCCTTCAGCCCGGTGGTGCGGACCGGCTGGGACGCCGTACTTCTCGAGGCCAAGAATGCCGGTATCCCGGTGATCCTCACCGACCGTGCCGTCGACACCCAGGAGAAGGACGTCTACAAGACCTTCCTGGGAGCGGACTTCGTCGAGGAAGGTCGGCGCGCAGGCGACTGGGTGGTCAAGCAGTACGCTTCCGCACCCGGCCCGGTCAACATCGTCCAACTGGAGGGCACCACGGGCGCGGACCCGGCCATCGATCGCAATACCGGCTTCGCCAAGGCCATCGCCACGAACCCCAACCTCAAGGTGATCGCGTCGCAAAGCGGAGACTTCACCCGCTCGGGTGGCAAGCAGGTGATGGAGGCGTTCCTGAAGGCCAACCCCAAGATCGACGTGGTGTTTGCGCAGAACGACGACATGGGCCTCGGGGCGATGGAGGCCATCGAAGCCGCAGGCCTCAAGCCTGGCCAGGACATCAAGATCGTCGCCGTGGATGCCACGCATGACGGCATGCAGGCCCTCGCGGACGGCAAGTTCAACTACATCGTCGAGTGCAACCCACTGCTCGGACCGCAACTGATGGAGCTGGCCAAGAAGGTGGTCGCCGGTGAGCAGGTGCCGCCGCGCGTCGTCACTGCTGACGAGGCGTTCGATCAGCAGCAGGCCGCCGCCATCCTCCCCCAACGGAAATACTGACGTTTCGGACAGCGACACCGCCTGGACGGCGAACCCATTCGATGTCCAGGCGGTTGTCGACACCTACCGAAGGATCGTTCACATGACAGCACCGGTCTCCGGGCCAACCGACGCCCCGGTGGTCCACTTGCGGGACGTCACCATCGACTTCCCTGGCGTCAAAGCGCTCGACGGCGTCGACTTCCGGCTGCTGCCAGGCGAGATCCACGCGCTGATGGGAGAGAACGGCGCCGGTAAGTCAACCTTGATCAAGGCACTCACCGGTGTGTACGACATCGACTCGGGCAGCATCCTCGTCGACGGTGTCGAGCGGCGATTCAGCGGCCCGCGTCAAGCACAGGACGCCGGTATCAGCACCGTCTATCAAGAGGTCAACCTCTGCGCCAATTTGACTGTGGCAGAAAACATCCTGCTCGGCCGGGAGCCGCGACGCTTTGGCCGGATCGACTACCGCGCGATGAATGCCCGCGCTGGAGCGCTGCTCGGCGAACTCGATCTGACCATCGACCCCAGATCCACGCTCGGGGACCATCCGATCGCGCTCCAGCAACTCGTCGCCATCGCCAGGGCGACTGCGGTGTCGGCCCGGGTATTGATCCTCGACGAACCGACGTCAAGCCTGGACGCCGGTGAGGTAGCGGAGCTGTTCCGAGTCATGCGTCGCCTACGTGACGGTGGGACGGCGATCCTCTTCGTTTCCCACTTCCTCGACCAGGTGTACGAGATCTCGGATCGAATGACGGTGCTGCGCAACGGCCGTCTGATCGGTGAGTATCCGACGGCCGCGCTGGACAGGGTGCAACTGATCGCGGCGATGCTCGGACACGAGCTCGATCTGCTGGAGGAGATCGAAGACGCCCTGGCCACCGGCGAATCCACCGCAGGCGAGTCGGTGCTGAGCGCGCGCGACATCGGCAGGGCGCCAGGTATCCATCCCATGGACCTCGACGTGCACCGTGGCGAGGTTGTGGGCCTGGCCGGTCTGCTGGGATCGGGCCGAACCGAGTTGGCGCGCTTGATCTTCGGTGCCGACCGCGCGACCAGCGGCCAGATTTCGGTGAACGGGCGACCAGCCAAGATGCGCTCGCCGCGCGCCGCGATCGCCAAGGGATTCGCCTTCTCATCGGAGGATCGCAAGCGTGAGGGAATCGTCGGTGACCTGACCGTCCAGGACAACCTGGTGCTGGCGCTGCAGGCACGGCGCGGTTTCGCGCGCCCGCTGTCGAAGAAGGTCAAGGAGGATCTCGTGAGCCGTTACATGGAAGCGCTCGACATCCGGCCCAGGGTCCCGTCGGCGTTGGTCAAGAACCTCAGCGGCGGCAACCAGCAGAAGGTGCTGCTTGCGAGGTGGCTGATCACCGAACCGCAGCTGTTCATCCTCGACGAACCCACCCGCGGCATCGACGTGGGGGCGAAGGCGCAAATTCAGAAGCTCGTCGCCGATCTGGCAGGCGACGGGATGGGTGTGCTGTTCATCTCCGCGGAACTCGACGAGGTCGCACGGATCAGCGACCGAATCACCGTGCTTCGGGAGGGGCACTGCGTTGCGCAGGTCGGCACCGAATGCACGGTCAGGGAACTGACGTCGCTCATCGCAGGCGGCGGTGAGCTGTGACCAGACAAGCGACGATCAAGAAGCTGACCGCATCACCGCTTCTGTGGCCCGCGGTGGCGCTGGTGGCCCTTCTGGCGGTCAATCTCGTTCTCACACCGAGCTTTCTGAGCATTCGCATTCAGGATGGCCACTTGTTCGGCAGCCTGATCGACATCCTTCGCAACGGCGCACCCACGATGCTGGTCGCGCTTGGCATGACATTGGTGATCGCCTCACGCGGCATAGACCTCTCGGTCGGCGCCGTCGTCGCAGTCAGTGGTGCGCTGGCCTGTGCACACATCGCATCGGCCGCCGATCCGACCAGCCCTGGCACCGTCGTCACCGCGACGGGCATCGCCCTCGGTGCCGCCGTCGCTCTCGGGTTGTGGAACGGAACGCTCGTCTCGGTCTTCGGAGTTCAACCGATCATCGCGACCCTCGTTCTCATGACGGCTGGCCGGGGGATCGCGCTGTTCATCACCGACGGTCAGATCGTCACGATCACCAGCCCGCCGTTCAAGGTGCTGGGAGCGGGCTACGCATTCGGTCTTCCGGTGGCGATCCTGGTGAGTCTGTCCGTATTCGCACTGGTCGGCCTGCTCACCAGGCGCACCGCACTGGGCATGCTTTTGGAGTCGGTCGGCATCAACCCCGAAGCCAGCCGACTCGCGGGAGTTCGTTACCGCTCGATCGTGTTCGCGGTGTACGTCTTCTGCGCTCTGTGTGCGGGTATCGCGGGCTTGATGATCGCGTCGAACATCTCGGCCGCCGACGCGAACAACGCCGGGTTGTGGATAGAGATGGATGCCATCCTTGCGGTGGTGATCGGGGGCACTTCGCTACTCGGTGGACGGTTCAGCCTGACCGGAACCATCCTCGGCGCCTTGATCATTCAGACACTCACCACGACGATCTACACCGCGGGGATCACCCCGGAGACGACGCTGGTCTTCAAGGCTCTCGTCGTGATCGCGGTGTGTTTGCTGCAGGCGCCCAAGTTCCGTGCGGCGCTCTCGCGGCGACGACCGCGACCGCAACCTCGTAGTGGGCCGCCCGCCCCGGCGACCGCGATCCCACCGCAGGCGACCCCTTCACGACAACCCACAGGACCCACCACGCAGGCGTCCGCGATGGCGACGAAATGAGCCAACCGTGAGCACTCAGACCGCGATACGACCTCGCGCCGTCGGTAGCGACATCCTCCAGCGGGCCCGGGGGCGCTACCTGTCGCCGCTCGTCTCCCTGGTCCTCTTCGTCTTGTTGTTCGCCGTGCTGATCACACGCTACGACTTCGCCAGCCCCACTCAGGTCTTCTTGAACCTGTTGGTGGACAACGCCTATCTGATCGTCCTCGCAGTCGGCATGACGTTCGTGATCCTCACCGGCGGCATCGACCTCAGCGTCGGAGCGGTGGTGGCCCTGTCCACGGTCATCGTTGCCGCCACCTTGCGGGCAGGCTGGCCGATGCCGCTGGCCGTCGGGACCGTGCTGGTGGTTGGGCCGTTGCTCGGGTTGTTGATGGGCCTGGTCATCGAGTACTTCGACGTCCAACCGTTCATCGTGACCCTCGCCGGAATGTTCCTGGCCCGTGGCCTCTGCTACGTCATCAGCGTCGACACGCTGCCCATCAAGGATCCGCTATTGCGCGAGTTCGGCCTCAACTACGTCTACCTCTACGAGGACAAGTTCATCCGGTGGACGGTCGTGATAGCGATCGCGGTCGTGGTCATCGCCGCCTACGTCCTGCATCAAACCCGTTTCGGTCGAACGGTTTACGCCGTCGGCGGCAACCGACAATCGGCACAGTTGATGGGTCTCGACACTGCAAGGGCGCGCGTGTCGGTGTACGTGATCAGTGGGCTGTGCGCGGCCATGGCGGGGCTGCTGTTGGCGGTACAGAAACTCTCCGGGTACAGCCTCAACGGCATAGGCCTCGAACTCGACGCGATCGCCGCTGCGGTCATCGGGGGCGTTCTGTTGTCCGGCGGCGTGGGTTTCGTCATCGGCTCGGTGATCGGCGTCCTCGTCCTAGGCACCATCCAGACCTTCGTCACCGCGGAGAACCTCGACTCGTATTGGACGCGAATCATGACGGGGGTCCTGCTGCTGATGTTCGTCCTGGTGCAGCGTCTAGTGATGAGGAAGCCAGGATGACCGGCCAGCCAATCCAACCGGCGGCGTCGAAGCCGGTGATGGCCGACGTGGCACGACTAGCAGGCGTCAGCCATCAGACGGTCTCGCGAGTGATCAACGGGTCGTTGAGTATTCGCCCTGAGACCAAGGCCCGCGTCGAACAGGCCATCGAGGAACTCGGCTATCGGCCGAACACGGCAGCGCGCGCTCTGGTGACCAGGCGCTCCGGAATCATCGGCATCGTCGGTACCAACAGTGCGCTGTATGGGCCCGCGAGCATTCAGCGTTCCGTGCAGGAGGCCGCACGGGCGGCGGGCTACTTCTCCAGTCTCGTGCCGTTGGCCGAGGTGACGCTCCATGAACTCCGCGGCGCCCTCGATCACCTCTCGCGCCAATCGGTCGAGGCGATCGTGATGATCGCCGCACAGGAAGACGCGCTTGCGGTGGTGCACTCAGCGGATGCCGGGCTGCCGCTGATCGTGGTCGAGGGCGATCTCTCGGGTCGTGGACTCAGCGTGGGCGTCGACCAGATCGACGGAGCACGCCAGGCCACCCAGCACCTGATCGACCTCGGGCACCGCGCAATCGTCCACGTGTCGGGTCCGCTGACGTGGACCGAGGCCAAGGGCCGTTGCACGGGCTACAACGCGGCGATGAGCGACGCTGGGCTCGCCCCCCAGGCCCACTGGGAGGGCGACTGGACCCCGGCCGAGGGCTACGACATCGGCCGCGAGTTGGTCCAAAGAGGGGGAATCACGGCGGTATTCGTGGCCAACGATCAAATGGCGATCGGGGTGCTGCACGCATTCGCCGAGGCAGGCGTTCGAGTGCCGGAAGACATCAGCGTCGTCGGATTCGACGACATCCCCGAAGCGGCCTACCTCAATCCGGCGCTCACCACTGTCAGGCAGGACTTCCATGCCGTGGGACAACGAGCGATCGACCTGGTGACCGCGACGTTGGACGGCTCGACGACCAACGTGCCGCTCCTTCCCCCCGAACTCATCATCCGTGACAGCACGGCAGCGCCCAGGAGAGGTCATGAGTAGCGAAAGATATGCGGTTGGAGTCGATTTCGGCACCTTGTCCGGCCGAGCGCTCGTCGTTCGGGTCCGCGACGGCCACGAGCTCGCCAGCGTCGAACACGCATACGAGCACGGCGTCGTCGCCGACACCCTGCCTGGGAGCGCCCGTCGCCTCCCACCGCAGTGGGCACTCCAGGTTCCCGGTGACTACGTCAACGTGCTGCGCACCGCAGTGCCGCAGGCGATCGCAGCGGCAGGCGTCGACCCCGCGGAAGTAATCGGCATCGGCACCGACTTCACCGCGTGCACGATGGTGCCCGTACGCGACGACGGGACGCCGCTCTGCGAGCTCGACGAATTCGGCGACCGGCCGCATGCGTACGCCAAACTGTGGCGTCATCACTCTCCCCAATCCCAGGCGGACCGCATCAATGCCATTGCCGCTCAACGGGCTGAGGCATGGCTGCCGCGATACGGCGGGCTGATCTCCAGCGAATGGGAGTTCGCCAAGGCCCTCGAGATCCTCGAGGAGGATCCCGAGGTCTATCGGGCCATGGACCACTTCGTGGAAGCTGCCGACTGGATCGTCTGGCAACTCTGTGGGTCCTACGTCCGAAATGCCTGCAGCGCCGGATACAAGGGCATCCTTCAGGACGGTCGGTATCCATCGCGTGACTTCCTCGCGGAGCTGAACCCGGAGTTCGCGGACTTCGTCACCGAGAAGTTGGATCACCAGATCGGGAACCTCGGCGAACGGGCCGGTTCGCTCTCGGCGGAGGCGGCGCGCTGGACCGGTCTTCCCGAGGGCATCCCCGTCGCCGTCGGCAACGTCGACGCGCACGTGACCGTCGCGGCCGCGGACGCGCTGCAACCGGGACAGCTCGTCTTGATCATGGGAACGTCGACCTGCCACGTCATGAACTCCGAGGTGCTGCGCGAGGTGCCGGGCATGTGCGGCGTGGTTGATGGCGGAATCTCCTCGGGCACTTGGGGTTACGAGGCTGGTCAATCCGGAGTGGGTGACATCTTCGGCTGGTTCGTCGACAACTGCGTGCCTGAGAGGTACCAGATCGACGCGCGCCGTCGCGGTCGCTCGGTGCACGAGCACCTGACCGACCTGGCGAGTCACCAGCAGGTAGGTGAACACGGCTTGGTCGCCTTGGACTGGCACAGTGGCAACCGTTCGGTGCTCGTCAACCACGAGCTCTCCGGCGTCATGATCGGGCAGACCCTGCAGACCACGTGCGTCGACATGTACCGCGCGCTGTTGGAGGCCACCGCATTCGGCACCAGGATGATCGTGGAGACCTTCGTCGACAGCGGGGTGCCCGTCACCGAACTGGTGGTGGCTGGAGGGTTGCTCAAGAACCACCTCCTGATGCAGATCTACGCCGACGCGGTCGGGTTGCCGCTGTCGGTCGTGCCTTCGACTCAGGCTCCAGCCCTCGGTGCCGCCATCCACGCGGCCGCGGCCGCGGGCGCCTACGCCGACGTCCCCTCCGCTGCGAAGCAGATGGGTCGGCGAATTCGTAACGCCTACAACCCCATCCCCGAGAACGTCGCCGCCTACGATCGGCTTTACCGGGAGTACGTGGCGGCCCATGACTGGTTCGGCCGGGGCAACGACACGATGCGCCGACTGCGGCGCATCGGAGCACCAGAAGCAGTGGGAGCCTTGTCATGACGATTACCTCCGACGTTGACCGCACGATCGCGCAACTGCGCCAAGAGGTCTGCGATCTGCATGCGCAGCTGACTCGCTACGAGCTGGTCATCTGGACGGCGGGCAACGTCTCCGCGCGGGTGCCCGATCGGGACCTCATGATCATCAAACCCTCGGGGGCCGACTATGACTCGCTGACGGCCGCCGACATGGTGGTGTGCGATCTGCACGGCAACCTGGTCGACGGCGCGCTGAACCCGTCGTCGGACACCGCCGCGCACGCCTACGTATACAGGCACATGCCGGAGGTCGGTGGAGTCGTGCACACGCACTCCACCTACGCCACCGCATGGGCCGCCCGCGGTGAGCCGATACCGTGCGTTATCACGATGATCGCCGACGAGTTCGGCGGTGACGTGCCGGTGGGGCCGTTCGCCCTCATCGGCGATGACGCCATCGGGCGCGGCATCGTCGAGACCCTGCGGGGCAGTAGATCTCCTGCGGTGTTGATGCGCAACCACGGGCCGTTCACCATCGGCCGAACTGCGCACGACGCCGTCAAGGCGGCCGTCATGGTCGAGGACGTGGCACGCACGGTGCACATCAGCCGCCAGCTCGGAGCCGCAACGCCGATCGATGCGGCCGACGTCACCGCGCTGTTCGAGCGCTACCAGAACGTGTACGGCCAGCCGGGCGGACACTCCGAATCGTTTGAGGAGAATCAACGATGATCGCGTCCCGGCTCGTCACCGGCCAGGTGTGGTTGATCACCGGCAGCCAGTCCATGTATGGGCAGGACATCCTCGACCAGGTCGCCGACCAGTCGCGTCAGATCGCCGATCACCTCGACGGCAGCTCCGAGATCCCGGTCGAGGTGCGGTGGTTTCCGGTCGTCACGGACGCCGACCAGATCGCGCGAATCCTGAGCGACGCGAACACGTCAGAAGAGTGCATCGGCGTGATCGCCTGGATGCACACGTTCTCGCCTGCCAAGATGTGGATCCGCGGACTGAAGATACTGCGAAAGCCGCTGTTGCACTTGCACACTCAGTTCGGGGTCGAATTGCCATGGCACAGCATCGACATGGACTTCATGAACCTCAACCAGGCTGCGCACGGCGACCGCGAGTTCGGCTACATCCAGTCGCGGCTGTCGACCTCACGCAAGACGATCGCCGGCCACGTCAGCGACCCGACGACCCGTACGCGGATCGGGTCGTGGGTGCGGGCGGCGCTGGGTCACGCGGAGCTGTCGACGCTGCGGCTCGCGCGATTCGGTGACAACATGCGCGGAGTGGCCGTCACGGAGGGCGACAAGGTGGAGGCGCAGGCGCACTTCGGTGCCTCGATCGACACCTACGGCGTCAACGACTTGGTCGAAGTGGTGCAACGGGTCCGACCCGCCGAGGTGGACAAGGTGGTCCGAGAGTACGAGCACACCTACCGGGTGGCCAGTGAGCTACTTCCCGGTGGGGACCGGCACGCATCGCTACGACACGGCGCGCAAATCGAGATCGGTCTGCGGAAGTTTCTGCAGGACGGTGATTTCCACGCATTTACGACGAACTTCGAGGACCTCGGTGGGCTGCGCCAGTTGCCAGGGCTGGCGGTGCAGAGGCTGATGGCCGACGGCTACGGGTTCGGCGGCGAGGGCGATTGGAAGACCGCGATGTTGTTGCGGACGGTCAAGGCGATGGCCGAAGGACTGCCGGGCGGGACCTCATTCATGGAGGACTACACCTACGACCTGACTCCGGGTCGCGAGCGCATCCTTGGGGCACACATGCTTGAGGTGTGCCCGAGCATCGCGGCAGGAACCCCAACGCTGGAAGTGCACCCGTTGTCCATCGGGGGCCGGGAGGATCCGGTTCGGCTGCGCTTCACCGCAGCGCCCGACGACGCGGTCATCATCGGGATCTGTGACATGGGATCGCGATTCCGGTTGGTGGCCAACGAGGTTCGCGTCGTGGAGCCCGACGCGGAGCTGCCCAACTTGCCGGTGGCTTGCGCGGTATGGGAGCCGTTGCCTGCCTGGTCGACCTCCGCCGAGGCGTGGCTGATGGCAGGCGCACCGCACCACACGGTGCTGACCACCGCGGTGGGGACTGACACCATCGACGACTTCGCCGCGATGACGAACACCGAACTGCTCGTCATCGACGCGACGACGACGGTGCGCGGCTTCCAGCACGAACTGAAGTGGAACGACGTGTATCACCATGTCGCCGCTGGACTTTGAGAAGACGTGAAGCGATGATCGCGGCCCGCCTGCACGCCGTCGGGGACCTGCGGGTTACGACAGAACCCGATCATGGAGAACCCCCACCGGGGTGGTCTCTGCTCGCGGTGACGTCGGTTGGCATCTGTGGCTCCGACCTGCACTGGTTCACCGACGGCGGCATCGGCGAGAATCGCATCGAACATCCCGTGGTGCCGGGTCACGAGTTCGCCGCACTCGCGCTCACCGGACCGCACGCTGGCCGACGCGTTGCGGTCGATCCCGCCATCCCGTGTAGGTCATGCGAGATGTGTCGACTGGGATACGACAATCTCTGTCCGACAGTGCAATTCGCTGGGCACGGAACGCTCGACGGCGCGATGCAGGAGCGGCTGCCGTGGCCCGATCACCTGCTGCACCCACTGCCCGACGAGCTCAGCGACGACGCGGGGGCCTTGTTGGAGCCACTCGGCGTTGCGATTCACGCGGTGAGCATCGGTCACGTGCGGGAAGGCTCGGACGTGCTGGTGGTCGGCGCGGGACCGATCGGCGTGCTCGCCGCCCAGGTGGCCCGTCATTCGGGGGCAGGCCGGGTATTCGTCGTCGAACCCCTCGAGCACCGCAGGGAAACCGCCCGGCGCACCGGTGCGGACGAGGTGTGGGCACCAGAACACGCGGTGACTGCCGTCATTGATGCCACACGTGGTCGGGGCGTCGACGTGGTGATCGAGATGGCTGGTACCGACGCCGCGATCGAGACCGCGGTGGCCGCTGGCAGACCGGGCGGCCGCGTCGCGCTCGGCGGAATCCCGTCGACGGACTCGTCGTCTTTTCCGGCATCGGCGGCTCGGCGCAAAGGGCTGACGTTCGCGATGGTCCGGAGGATGAACGACACCTACCCGCGCGCAATCGAATTGGCCTCCGGCGCTGTCGACCTCGACGCGCTTGTCACGGAACGACACCCTCTCGACGAAGCGGCCAAGGCCTTCGACGCCGCCGCAGCCCGTCACGGTGACAAGGTCGTGGTCGCCGTGTCGAGCACGCACTAGGAGTTCGCGAGCGCGCTGGCCATACCCAGTGCCCGCGCCACAGCGTGCAGGCCGAGGTCGACCTTGAACCCGTTTCGGCTCAGCGGCGTAGCGCCAGCCACCTCGAGCCTCGCCGCCTGCCGGAACGCCGCCTCGGTCCATGGCAGGCCGGCCGAGCTGTCCTCGGCGTGGGCGACACGCCATGGCCTCGCAGCGATGCCGCCCAAGGCGATCGCTGCCGCACGGATCTTGCCATCGGTGATGTGCCGCCCGGCGGCCACAGACACCAAGGCGAACGCGTAGCTGTGGCGGTCGCGGACCTTCACATACCAGGAGTGCTCGGCGTTAGGGCGACGGGGCTAGTTCGATGCCAAGGATCAATTCGTTGGGCGGCTGAGGTCACATGGCGCCAATCCGCCTCAGAGTTCGGCTAGATAATTTAGTTAAATCGGTATTGCATGACGATGGGCGCGGGCGCTAGAGTCCCGTAGTGACGCACGTAACTCGAGGGCCGCACGAAGCCGCACATCACCGACTTCTGCGGGAGGTGATGACTGCTGAACTGTTCAGCCCGTCGCTGAGTGTCCTTGCCTCCGAATGCAACCAGACCTGTGCGCGCTGCTGGAGGTGCAGCGCCTGATCAAACGTCGAATGGAGTACAGCGTGACTACGCTCGCAGGACTCAACCCTGAACATGCTGAGAAGTATCGGATCCCGATGCTTGGGGTGTTCGGTCACGAGGTCTTCAAGCCCGGCGGAATTGACACTGCTATCCGTGCCGTGCAGTTGCTTGAAGAGCTGGGATATGCCGGGCTGGGGTTGTCGGATCAGCTTCAGTCATGGTGCTTCCAGTCGGTGTGGCGCCCTGATTTGGTGCCGGCGGCGAGCTCCGTTCCCGACCACGAGGCGTTCTACGACACGATGGTTCTAACCGCCGCGCTGGCGAGTCATACCGAGCGTCTGCGGTTTACGCCGATCGTCGACTGTTTCCGCCGTCCACCGGCGCTCCTGGCTCAGTCGCTGTTGACCCTTGACCAGATTTCACACGGTCGCGTGTCCATCAGCGTCGGAAGCGGGGAGAACAAGCAATTCGTTCCCTATGGCCTCGAACGCACCGAGCCGAAGAATTCGCATTTGGAGGAGGCCATTCGAACCATCCGGTCTCTGCTACGCTCGTCGACTCCAGTGAGCATGCCGGACAACAAGTTCTGGAAACTCGATGAAGCACTGGTCGGGCTCGAGCCTGCCGAGCCCGCACGCCCACCAGCGGTCATGATGGTCGGCGGCGGGGCACGCGCCATGCGCATCGCCGCACGGGTGGCGGACGGGTTCGGAACCTACCTGCCCGGCGCGTATGCCGGTCGGGTAGAGGGCTTCGAGGAAGATTTGGCGACGTTCTGGGCTGAGGTGAACAAGGTCGGACGCAACCCGTCTGAGCTGACAGTCGGCGCGGCCGGGGCCGAATTGCTGGTCCTGTGTGAGAACGATGAGCAAATTGAGCGAGCGTATGCAAGCCCCTACACGAGGTCTACCGCTCTGAATCTCACTCCGCTTGGCAAGCATTGGCGACTGTGGGGCAGCACCCATCCGCTGGGGGATGAGTGGGCTCTGAGCATGACGCATCGAAGCACAATGTTCAGCACCGATGAGCTGCTCGACATCGTGTCGGCGGTACGCCCAGTAGATCTTGACCACACCATGTTCATCGGGCGCCCCGAGGAATGCGCCCAGCGCGTCGTTCCCTGGTTGCGGGCTGCCGGCATTCCGCAGATTCCCCTGATCACGGGTTACAACTTCGCGACGATCCTCTTCCCGGAGCAGCTCGAGCTCGGGGACAACGGGTTGCCGCGCTGGCACAACCTGACTGTTGCGTACGTGGACGCAGTGAATGCCCTACTAGCTGACGGAAACGCATCCTAGACAAGGGGTGTCAGAGCAGCTCCGCGGAATCCGAAGGGCCTCCCGGTTACGACGGTCCAGAACCTCAGCCAGGCAGACGGTTTCCGCAGGACAGAAGCGGTTGAGGTCGCAGGAACTGTCCGATCGATGTTGGTGTGCACATACTTCCGGCGGGTGACCGCCGGTGTTGACGAGTAGAGGACAGCGCCATGGCTGAGCTGAGGTTGGGGTATAAGGCGTCGGCGGAGCAGTTCGCGCCGCGCGAGTTGGTCGAGCTGGCGGTGCTGGCCGAGGCGCACGGGATGGACAGCGCAACGGTGAGTGACCACTTCCAGCCGTGGCGCCACCAGGGCGGGCACGCGCCGTTCTCCCTGGCGTGGATGACCGCCGTAGGAGAGCGCACCAAGCAGCTGATACTCGGCACGTCGGTTCTGACCCCGACCTTCCGTTACAACCCGGCGGTGATCGCGCAGGCGTTCGCGACCATGGGCTGCCTGTATCCCGACCGGATTTTCCTCGGTGTGGGCACCGGTGAGGCGCTCAACGAGATCGCCACCGGTTACCAGGGGGAGTGGCCGGAGTTCAAGGAGCGCTACGCGCGGTTGCGGGAGTCGGTGCGGCTGATGCGCGAGCTGTGGCTAGGCGATCGGGTCGACTTCGACGGTGAGTACTACACGACAAAGGGGGCTTCCATCTACGACGTGCCCGAGGGTGGTATCCCGATCTACATCGCTGCTGGCGGCCCGCAGGTGGCCAAGTACGCCGGCCGTGCCGGCGACGGCTTCATCTGCACCTCCGGCAAGGGTGAGGAGCTTTACAAAGACAAGCTCATCCCCGCCATGCGTGAGGGCGCCGAGGCCGCCGGGAAGAACCCCGACGATCTTGATCGGATGATCGAGATCAAGATGTCGTATGACCCGGATCCCGAGCTGGCGCTGGAGAACACCCGGTTCTGGGCTCCGCTGTCGCTGACCGCCGAGCAGAAGCACAGCATCGAGGACCCGATCGAGATGGAGAAGGCCGCCGACGCCCTGCCGATCGAGCAGGTCGCCAAGCGTTGGATCGTGGCGTCGGATCCTGACGAGGCCGTCGCGAAGGTAAAAGACTACGTCGATTGGGGGCTCAACCACCTCGTCTTCCACGCGCCCGGCCAAGATCAGCGCCGCTTCCTCGAACTGTTTGCCAAGGATTTGGAACCTCGGCTCCGCGAGCTGGGCTAATGGTTGGAGCATCCGGCACGTCGGCCACAGAGAACGGCGGGCTGAGACTTCGTACCAGAGTCCGGGGAAACGCGGATTCGTGGGCAAGCGAGGCCCGCTCCCCGCGGGACGCCGGCGTCGCTGAGACCGCGATAATGATCACGAAGCAAAGGCACGTTCGGCCGGACCTGGTTGGGGTTGAAGTATGCTCGAGGCCCTTGGCCGAATGATGCTGGCGTTGGTAGCGACCCAACCGCCGCCCGACGGCGGATTGACCTATGCCGGTGATGACCGCGCCGGTCCGTTGTCACTCACTGCATTCCGATCGCCACCTACTTCGCTTCAACGTCGACCAGGCGCGTGGTCACCCGAGGACGGTTCAGGTGTCACGTCCGTGCTCAAACACAATCAGCACACCGGTACCGGCGGGTGCAGCCAACACCTGACCGAGGGGGTGTCCGGCGCCGACGTCCGAAGCGCTCGAAGGGTTTGAAACAACTTCTGGTGCAAGCCAATTCAGCTCAACAGGGTCGGCCATGTTCACCACGACTATCGTGGGGAAGCGGACCGAGTCTGGGCCTCACTTGCGCCGCAGGACGCCGGCTGATGATCGACGCAACGTTTGCGGCGCGCTGCCATGCGGGTCTGAGGGAGGCCTGTGCGCATGCGCCGCTCACGGGCTACGAAAGCACCCGGGTCTACGACCGTTCTGCGGTGATGTGCGTCAGTACAGCAGGTCGATGACCCGATCTGGTTTCTGCGTCTTCGTGACATAGCGGCGAACACTCTTCATGTGATTGCGCCATGCTTGTTCGGCTCCATCGGCGTCGCGATCGCGGATCAGATCGGCGATCTTCTCGAAGCTTCGCAGTGCCCGACGATCAGCCCGACGGACCTCTTCACTGTCGGAACCGATTTCGGCGAGCGACTTGGCCAGCTCCCGCTCGATGATCTCTGCCAGCATGCCGATGACGGCGGTCAACGTGTGATTGCCCGAGAGTTCCACCAGCTTGACGTGGAAGCCAACGCCGGCCTTGTTGAAGGCGCGCGGATCGTGGACGACGGATCTGAGGTTGTCGAGTTCCCCGTCGAGCTCCTTCAGCACCTCTTTGGTTGCGGTTTCGGCCAACCGGCGCACTGCAGGGGGTTCGATCGTGAGCCGGGCCTCCCACACGTCGCCAATCGTCGTGCCCGACAACATGAGAATCATCCCGAACAGGTCCGCAACGGCATCCGGACCCGGCAGCGTTACCCGGGCTCCACCCGGTGGACCGCGGCGGATCGTGACCAGCGAGTCCCCCTCCAAGAGCCGGAACGCCTCCCGCAGCGTGGGGCGCGACACACCGAAACGGTTGATCAACTCTGCCTCGGTCGGCAACCAGTCACCATCGCGCAACTCACCACGCGCGATCATCCGACGGATCTGCGCTGCCACCTGATCCGACATCTTCATCGGCCGGACACGCTCATGGGCGCGGGACAGACCATTGGGTTCCCTTGCGACCACGGCGCGTTCCTTTCCCAGCCCGACAATTTTGTTGACTACGATACTGCAAGCGTCTAGCTAATCTAGCTGCGGCGGGCCAGCGACCAGCCTCGAGTACACATTCGATAGCACGACACTCGGCCACTGCCGACGAAGAAGCCTTCTATACCGATTTAGTCTTCGCGTTCTATCACCAGGACAACGCTAGCGGGTCGGGCGGGTCCTACTTGGAGCACGGTCGGGGCCATCGTCAAGGCGTTCGAATTGCACGGGGCCCACGGTTATCTCATTCATCAGTTTCTCTCGCCGGATTCGAACACCCGTACCGACCACTACGGCGGCACGCTGGAAAATCGGCTCCGGTTCGCCATCGAGGTGGTGACCGCGGTGCGCCGAAGCTAGCCGACTGGCTCGCCGGTGACGGCGATGACGACTGTCGCGGCTGGACCGTCGACGACACCACTGCGTTGTCCGTGCGGTTGAAGGCGCCCGGAGTTGATCTGATGGACGTCTCTTCCGGCGGCTCCGCGCCGGATGCCAAGATCTCGCTAGGGCCGGGTTACCAGGTGCCCTTTGCCGCCCGGGTCCGCAAGGAGGCCGAAATACCCACCGCCGCAGTGGGAATGATCACCGAAGCTGAGCAGGCCGAGGACGACGCGTGCCGGTCAGCCATTGGCGGACGCCTTCGCCGTCGTCGCGGACGTGCCAGAAGTCGTTGCGGTGGGCGTGAATTGCTGCGCGCCCGCGGACGTTCTCCTGGCGATCACCATCGCTCGCGAGATCACCGGCAAGCCCGTCGTCGTCTACCCCAACAGCGGCGAGCCTGGGACGGCGAAGGTCGCACCTGGATCGGCTCGTCATCGCGCGCCTCCTCAGCTGAAGCGGACCTCCAGCGTCGCAAGGCCGAAGATCTTCCGCCCGCCCGACTTCGCGGCGACGATGATCACGCCGGAGCGAGTCTCGGGGTCCAGCGACTTGATCCGACCGCTGTACTCGATGTCCGCACCGTCTGTCGCCGAGACGATCGCGGGCTGGGAGAGGCGCACGGCGTAGCGCGTCACGGCACCGGGATCGCCCGACCATGCCGACGCGAACCCTGCGCCCAAGCCCATGGTGAGCATTCCGTGGGCGATCACGTCGGGCTGCCCGGCGAGCCTCGCGATGTTCTCGTCCCAGTGCAGCGGGTTAGCATCGCCCGCGACGCCCGCATAGTTGACCAGGTCACCACGCGACAGCCGGGCGTGGTGCACCGGCAACTCGTCGCCCACCTTGACGTCGTCGAAGGACGGTGTGCTCGGGGTGCGGGTGGCGCCGCCAGTTGCGATCCGAACCTCACCATCCGGTCGCTGCGTGCGGTGGTACTCGGTGTCGGCCTGGTCGACGCCGAGCATGTTGACGTCGTGCATCATGACCGTTTGCACGGCCTCCTTGATCGCCGGATCTACGTCCTCCGAGGTCACGCCGACGACCGTGGTGTGCAGCGTGTGCACGCACTCGCCAGCCGAGTCGGTGAAGGTGTTGGTGACGGTGATCAGGTCCCTGCCCGCGATCCGTCGCACCGACGTCAGTTCGACGTCGACGTGCAGTTCGTCGCCTGCGACGATCGGGCGGTGCTGTTCAAAGACCTCTTCGGTCTGCAAGTACATGTCGTATCCGATGACCACCGACTCGAACATGCGCTGATTGCAGGCCATGGCCGGAGCCGACGTGAACGTCAGCGGCGCCACCAGGGTCGGATAGCCAAGCTTTGCAGCGGCGGCAAGGTCCCAGTGCGCGGGGTGGTAGTTCTGCACAGCGCGGGCGAACTCGCGGACCTTCTCGTGGCCGACGATGTAGGTGCCGTCCATCTGGTAGTAGTGGCCGACCCGCGATTCGAGCGCTGTCGGTTCTGCTTCTGCGGTCATGAATGTGCTCAACTCTTCTATCGACCTGTTCGCTGTGGCCGACACAGGCACACTAACGCGCGGGTACCTCGGCAATCGAGGCCGCAGGGCCTGCGGGCAGTCGCTTGTAGAGTGAGGCACGTGTCCGAGGCTCGTCCCCCGAGTGGGCCGCGCATGTTTCGGCTGCGGCCGCCGTTGGCCAACCACATCGAGTACGTCGGTTATTGGGATGGCCATTGCGACCCGGGCAGCAGCACCCCAAGACACGTCAGCCGCGCGCTGCCCCGCGGAGCCGCGACCGTCATCATCGGCCTCGGCGACACGACCGACGTCGGGTTCTATTCGTCGGACGGCCGCACAGCCCTGACGGTGCCACCGGCATTCATCGTCGGCGCGGGTGTGTCGTCACACGTCATCCGCATGGAGTCGGCACAGACCGTGATGACGGTGCACTTCCGGCCCGCCGGAGCGCTGCCATTCGTCGGACATCCGTTGGGCGAGTTGGAGAACACCTGGATCGGGCTAGAGGATCTATGGGGTCGGGACGCAGAGGTACTGTGCGAACGGCTGTTTGCGACGACTTCGGCGGGACGGCGGGTCGCGATGCTCGAAGCCTTCCTGCTGGACAGGATGCGTCGGGTCGACCTGCGGCTGAATCCAGGTGTCGCCTCGGTGGTGGAGTCCGCTGAACGAGAGCCGTCGATGCACGTTGCGCAAGTGGCCGGTGCGGTGGGCTTGCCGCGCAAGCGGTTCAACGCGGTGTTCCGTTCGGAGGTCGGATTGACGCCGAAGGCCTACTTTCGGGTGCGTCGCCTCCAGGCAGCATTGCGCGGGCTGGGGGCGTCGCGGCCCGGCGCGGAGATCGCGGCCGATCTCGGGTATTTCGACCAGGCGCACTTCGTGCGTGAATTCCGATCGTTCACGGGGATGACGCCGACGCAGTACCTGCAACGTCGATCGCGCATGCCGGGACACGTCGATCTGGACCAAAATATCCAAGCCACGCTCACGTGGGTCCGCCGATGATGGCGTGATGGATGAAAACCATCGGGCAGTAGCAGACACCGGGCTCTTGGTTGCGGCGATCCGTGCCCACGAATCGGCCCGCGACGACGGCCTCTTCTCGGATCCATTCGCCGAGCGATTGGCAGGCGAACGCGGGCGGGAATTGCTGAACGGCGCAATGGCCTCCGGTGGCGAACAGGGCACGTTGCAGATCGTCGTCCGGACGCGGTTCTGGGACGAGGCACTGCTGCGGGCAACGACCCAAGTCGCGCAAGTCGTCATTCTGGCTGCAGGAATGGATGCACGCGCCTACCGATTGGCATGGCCCGAGGACACCGTGGTCTACGAGGTCGACCAGCCGGAGGTGATGTCCGCCAAGGCCGAGCTTCTCCACGGCGAGGAGCCTCGTTGCCGTCGCGTCGCGGTGGGCATCGACTTGGCCGACGACTGGCCGTCGGCGATCCGCGCTGCAGGCTTGGACGACACCGCTCCGACCGCGTGGCTGTTGGAGGGTCTATTGCAGTACCTCGACGAGGCCGCGGTCCGCACGCTGTTCGAACGCATCGATGCACTCTCGGTGCCGGGATCGGCACTGTTGTACGAGATCGTCGGCAAGGTGCTCCTCGAATCGCCCATGATGGCGGAAGTCGTGAAGTCGATGGCCGAGCAGGGGGCACCGTGGCTGTTCGGGACCGACGAACCGGGAGAGTTGGCCGAACGCCTCGGCTGGTCGGCCACCGTGATCGACATCGCCGAAGCGGGGAACCGCTACGGCCGATGGTTTGCACCCGCGGTGCCGATGGACGTCGCGGGCGTGCCGCGCGGCTACTTCATCGTGGCGCGAAAGTGACGGACTAGTCGGGCAGGCCGGCTATGCCGTTCTCGCCGTTGGCGATTCGCGCGCCGACCAGGTTGGGCCGACGTGCGAATGCCTCTCGAGTCGTTGACCCCTGATGAGCGGGCAGTCTTCGTGCTCCACGATGTGTTCGGATTCGCGCTGGCCGAAATAGCCAAGATGGCAGGCAAGTGGGTGGCACTCCCGTTCGCGGCAGCCTCCGCCACGCGAACTCTGGTGAAACCCGTTCTGACGCTGGTCTTTCAGCGCATCCTCGCCGCTTGCGCAAAGGATCTGGAAGCGCCTCGGCCGCGTCCTTCCTTCAGGCGCTTCCGTTCGGCTCACTGAGGTGTCGCGAGGTGGTGTCGGTAGGCGAAGACGATCGCTGCGGCGCGATCCCGCAAGCCCATCTTGGTGAAGATTCGGCCGACGTGAGACTTGACGGTGAGGCCCGAGATGTGCAGTGCGGCAGCAATTTCAGAGTTCGTGTGTCCTCGGGCGATCAGTGTGAGCACCTCGCGCTCACGCGGCGTTAGCTCGTCGATGGCGCCGGGTTCGACTCGAGCCGCGGAGGTGCTCCGGTAGGCGTCGAGCACGCGTGCCGTCACTGCTGGGTCGAGATAGCTACTACCGGTACCGACAGCTCGCACGGCGCGGATCAGATCTTCGGCGGGGGAGTCCTTGAGGATGAATCCCGCAGCGCCAGCATGCAGGACTCCCGAGAGCAGTTCGTCGTCGTTGAACGTCGTCAACGCGAGCACTGGTGGGCCGTCGGCGTCGGTCAGATTCTGGGTCGCTTCGATTCCGCCGACGCGTTTCATGCGCAGGTCCATCACTACGACGTCGGGCCGGTGTCGGGCGACGGCCTCGGGTACCTCGTCGCCATCGGTGCATTCGGCCACGACCACGATGCCGTGCCTCTCGCGCAGGATCAGCGAAAGCCCCGATCGCACCAAGTCTTGGTCGTCGACGATCAGAGCGCGAACGATCGAGTCCTCGCCGACCGTCATCCCCCTTCTCCTCGTGTCGCGGGCACGGCGTGGTCCGAACAGACTGGGGCGTTGACGTGGACCGCCCAGCATTTGGCTGTTGGGCCGACGTCGATGGTGCCGCCCAGCAGCTCGACGCGTTGGCGCATGCCGCGGAGCCCCGAGCCCGCGGCGGCGACCGGGTGGCTCGGCGGCCCTGGTAGGTGGTTGACGACGGAAAGCCTTGCTGCGCTTCGAGAAACCTCCAAAGCCAGCGTGACAGGCGAACTGGGCGCGTGCTTGGCGACGTTGGTGAGCGACTCCTGGGCGATGCGGTAGAGCGCGAGACCGGTCGCTGCCGATACCTGGTCGAGCTCACCGCTGATCGAGGCGGTCACGTCGAGTCCCGCCTCGGCGAAGTCTTCGGCGAGGGTGGCGATATCGCCCACACTGGGTTCCGGCGCTCGGACGCTCGCGTCGGCGTCGAGTAGACCGATGGTGCGCCGGATGTCCGACATGGCCTGTCGGCCGAGCTGTTCGGCCTGCTGCAGAGCGCGGACCGCGGCCGCGTCGTCACCTTCGTGTTCGAGGGTGTGTCGGGCACCGGTGAGATGGAGGAGGGTGATGCTCAGCGAGTGTGCGATGACGTCGTGGACTTCGCGCGCGATGCGTCTGCGTTCGTCGGCGACGGCGTGCGCGGCCAGTTCTTCTTGCATCTGTTGCTGCTCGACGAGCAGCCCCTGCTGGATGCGCATGAGATATCCGACCAACCATCCGATGCCGACGAACGCCAGGTACAGCACAGGAGTGTCGAGTCTGTGCAGCGCTGCGGCACAGACCAGTAAGGCAGTTGCCGAGGCGGCGGCGAGCACCCCGCCCCGGGTAGAGGTAATTGCACTCACCACGCCGACGTCCAGAATGAGGAGTAACGGCGCGAAGTCTCCCGTGATCGGTGTGGACGTCGCGAACAGCAGGATGCCGGTTCCCAACATCCATGCCGACCAGAGGGCAATGCCCTCGTGCTTCATGAGGTCGAACGCGAAGAACACCAGCCACGGGCTAGCGGCTATCACCATCGCGATCGCCGCCACTGGCCAGTCCGAGAGCGGACGCTGGGCAATGGCGATCGCACCGATCACGACCATGGTCACGTCGATCGTGACGACGTGCGTCCACCCGAACCCAGAGGGCATCACCCGCTCCTTGCGGTCCGCCCACGCTCGGAGGTGGCACATGAGCGCCGCGCGCATGAGGCCATCGTAGAGCGAGGATCGCGCGATGGCGTCCACCCATGGCAGGGCATGCGGTCCTACCGCGGTAGTAGGAGCACCTGCACGCTGCTAGAGCCTCAGCATCTCGCGGTGCATCGCGGCGTCCTCCATGAAGGCGGCGCGTCGGGGTGGATGATGCCGTTGCTCAGGGTGGTGGTGACGGCGTCTCGCCGACCGCATCATCACTCCGACGAGTTGGACGAAGTCGCCTGCCCGAGCGGTGATCCGTGCACCAATCCGATTGCGTGGGAGGCGAATACCGATGTCGATCGCCGCGTCAGCCATACGAGCACCCTTCTCTCGATCTCATGGCTCGACGCTAGGTCGCGGTGCTGACTCGCCGCATCGTGCTGTAGGCCGAACTTGATCTAGGACCGCAGTAGGAGGGCGTCCGATCGAGTAAGCGATTGCACCGACCTGACCGCCGGCGCCCAGTTCATCGCAGGAGTTGCGCGCCAACCCGAGGCTCAAACTCGGCTGTACACAATGTTCTTCATCACCGTCGTCTTCATGGCCCTGTTCGTCTTCACCCCCCTGGCTCGTGATGTCGATCCGGTCCGGTTGTCGATAACCGCATATGACATCGGGCGATGTCATATGCTGTCGCAACCGTGCGCCGTGAATGCGCACACCGCGACGGGATGTCAAGGGGGACATCAATGATGGTGGATGCTCGGCGCAGTGCACACGGCGGGATTCGGGTATCGACGATGTGTCGGCTGGCGGGTGTGGTCCTCGGAGTGGGGATCGCTACTGCGGCAGGACATGGCGTTGCCGCCGCCGACTCCGGCAACGTGCCTTCCCAGAGCGATTCGCCTTCTCACTCGACGTCGGGGCCTGGCCTCGGGCTGAAGCGATTGGCCGCAACAGCTCATCGAGTTCACCACGTCGACTCGACGGATGAGCAGCCTGCCAACGAGTCGCTGACTTCCGCTGCGCCGCAGGGCGACTCGGGTGCCCCGCGGTGGGGACGCAAGGTGCACGGCTCCGTCGTGGCGGCTCGATCCAGCGCGCCAGTGGCGACGAGCGCTCCGGCCAGGCTGGCGTCGCCGCTGTCCATCTTCCGGACGCGCTCCGGCCTTGGCAAGCCCACGGTGTCGCCGTTCGGTAAGGCCGCCGTGAACGCTCCCGCCGTCGCCTTCGCCGCGATCGTCACGCCGACCATCGCCCCAAGTCCGCCCGAACCGCTGTCGCCGTTCGCCAAGCTCGCCGCCGTTCCCGGCCGCGTCGTCAACGCCGTGCTCCAGGTGCTCGACATCACCGTCTCGTCCCGTGGCCCGCAAAGCCCGATCAACCTGGCACCGATCGACGAGGCGTTGTTCGCGGCGTTTCGACGGGTCGAGCACGTCGTCGGACTGGACCAACCCGTCGTCACGCCACCGCTGGAAACGGTGGACTACCCCGACCCGACGGGTACGCCCGCCGACATCCCGACGCCGACCGTCTCGCAGTTCCTCAACGCAGCGGCGGCCCAATACGTGCTGGGCGGGACCCCGGACGGGCTGGTGCCGTTCACGGTCGACGGCAAGCAGATGACGACAAGGAACCCGATTTCCGGAGCAGTCGGCAGTGCGTGGGTGACACCGCAAGGGCAGATCATCATCGCGTATCAGGGCACGACTGGCGGCACCAACCTGCTGTTCCATCCTGCGATCGCCGGCACCCAGTTGGGCACCGATCTACAGCTGATCTTCACCGACAAGACGCCGCAGGCATTCACCGACTCACTGACCTTCGCCAACGACGTGCGTGCCGAGGCGGCCGCGCAGGGGTACAGCGACAGCGACATCTTCGTGACCGGACATTCGTTGGGCGGCTGGGAGGCGCAGTACGTCGCACAGCAGACGGGATTGGGCGGCATCGGATTCGAGGGCCCCGGCTTCTACGACACTGTGCCTGGGGACGACAACGGCCTCGACTCGGGTTTCGTCAACGTCGAGACCTATGGCGACCCCGCGGCCTATCTGGCGAGCGACCTGCCCGGCCTGCCGCAGCCGTTCGCACCGCCCTACGTGCCGGGCGGCGGAAGCAAGCCGCACTACGGCGCGATCATCTTGATCGGCGATCCGAACGCGACCACCCCGCTGGTCAACGCCTCGTCGCTGTGGGGCACCGGACTCGTCGGCGATGTCATCTTCGGCGTCGACTTCCTCGGCAACTTCTTCGGGCACCACCTGCCAGGCATGCAGGCCTACAACCTGGACGTCAGCCCTGATCCTGGCGTGGTGCCGTGGCTCGGGGAGACCGCGGGCACGATCAACGAGGGTTGGGGCGAGCTAACGATCCCGCAGCTCGAGTACGCCGCCTCGCAGCAGGGAGTCCTGATCAAGCCCTGACCGTAGGAAAGCGGAATCGACTTGTCGTGGGTGCGGTTTATAGTCGCTCACATGTTCGATGAATCCGATGCGTGTGCCGAGGAGGCCGCGTTGGTGGATCGGATTGCGGAGTTGGAGCGGGCCAAGTCGGCCCATGCTGCCGAGCAGGCCAAGCTGACCGTCCAATTCGACCGCGCCCGTCGTGCTCGCCAGGCCGCCGGCGGGGTGCCGGCCGGCAGGCGGGGCAAGGGCCTGGGCAGTGAGATCGGCCTGGCCCGGCAGGAGTCACCGCACACCGGTACCCGACTGCTGAGCTTCGCCCGCATCCTGATCACCGACATGCCCCACACCCTGGCCGCGCTCGAGGCGG